>SDBT01018638.1_pt1 | contig 10901 bp, 8 predicted proteins | sample 2277101 | NCBI WGS metagenome assembly SDBT01 (sample SAMN10404973, study PRJNA504765) | marine sediment metagenome | isolation source: marine sediment core GS10_PC15, 103 cmbsf | place: Arctic Ocean: Southern Knipovich Ridge | collected 2010 | reverse complement strand
GATTACACTTTCACTGTTATTTGGTATATTCTTTAATAGTGTATTTGGATGAATAACAATGTTAAAAACTAACCATTTGGTTTGTTCAGTTAAGCTCATATAAATCCTAATTTTTATTAATTAATTTTTATCTTAATCTATAATACGATTTATTCGGGCATTTCTGGGCATAAATAGGGACATTCTAGATTTATTCAATGTAATTGGGAGCTCATATTGTTTATTATTCGGTTGTTCCAGGATGATAAATCAGAACCAGAGGAATCGATATTTGTAATCACTCGAATTATTTTCTAATGACTTTAGGAACCTAGGTGTAATAAATTTATATCCCAAATTTGAATCAAGAAAATCTGCATAGATGTCTAGTGGATATCCCATATTTTCAAGCCAATTATTAAAATCTTCATACTTTTTGAGCATTTCATAATCTTGTTCGTAATCTTTAGGATTTTCTATTAAAGGATATAAAATCTCAATAGCTTTGCGCTTTATGAATTTGGAAAGGTGGTTCCATTTTAAATTGTAATTATTCTTGTATTCTTTTAGGTCATTTAAATATTTTACAGCTTTAATTAGAAAATAAAGGTTAATGTTATTTTCAATCTTGGAAATAATTAATTCTGAAAAGTCCTTATCAATGAATAAATATAGATAGACGGGTTCTTGTTCAATTTCTTTATAGGGGGAAGAATTACTAAATATATCACAAATAAGATTGAGTACCTCATCTTTTGTTAATTTTTCTAGCTGAATATCTACGAATTCTCTTATCACAGCGCTCTTTATTAATTTAGGGTGAATCAAATGTAGAATTATCTCTTGGGGACTAAATTTTGTTTTTGGGATTAATTTTGACAGACTCCCTTTTAAAATTTCAGAATTAACCCCAAAGATTAAATTACTAAAATCCTTGCTATAGAAATAAAATGATTCTCTAAGATTAGAGATGTTTTTTATATCTTTTTCATAAGATTTGATTATAGCCTCACGTTCTTTAATGATATCCGGGCCTTCTATACTTTCCCACTCTTTTTGCTTCTCTTCTTCGTACTTCTCTATTTTGGAATCTATTAAACATTTCATACATTTATTATTAGAAATTAAATTTACGAATTCTTTATCTGAATCTATCTTTTCAATCTCCTTTGAAATTTTACCGCCTTTAGAAAAGAACTCCCAATTATGATTGATATACATCAAGGGAATCATACTGCGGTGGTTACAATCGCAATATCCCTCACATCTAATATCATCTTTATTAAAAATAATCTTATAGCTATCATGAACTGGAATTACCACTTTTCTGAATTTGTCTTGGAGATATTTGCATATACCACTCCGACCATCTTGTAGTTCATTAAATCTTTCTTTATTCGTAAATTCTAATGCTTTAAGAAGAAAATAAATAGTAAATGTAAGGACAAACCATTTAAATTTGGGATTTTCAATAATTTCTTGATTACTAAAGTAGGTTCTTAGAAGGTTATTGGGTCCACAAAAATTAATTATACCGTCATTTATAAGATATGAACGAAAATTAGCTTCTGAATCATACTTAAAATCTTGAAAATGATTAACTTCTAATTCAATACCACTTGGTAATAATGAGACTATGCTTGAGGAGGGATTTCCTCGTCTTGGAATGATTCCCGAAAAGGTGAACTTTTCCTTAAATTTATTGGTAAAAAAGGGTAAAATTAGCATACAATTTTCATCTATATTTTTTCTTAATTCTCCAAGACCAACGTCATCCATGAATTTAATTAGAGTTTTCTTATATTCATCTGTTTTATCAACACGAAATGCAAACTTCTTGAGGACAGTCCACCACACCTCTTTAAAGTTAGTTTCGTTGACCTTTTTTAAAAAAAACTCTATTTTCTCCTCCAATCCTTTAATTAGGATCTCAATTTCATCCTTTTTATCCCATTCCAATGATGATTTATTAAATAAGATGAAAGGTAGGAGAACTTCAAATTTTAAAAAAGGATTGCCCTCTATCTCATTTATGATTGATTCAAGACGTTTTGTTAATAAAAAAATAATTGGACTTTTGTAAGACGAGTCTTCTTTTGATTCCGAGTATAGAATTTTAAAGATATTTCTTATTAATTCCATATAGGATGTTTTAGGAGAGATTAAATGCGTTAGACCTTTATAAAATGTTTGATCACTTGCCAATTCCAGACCAAATTCCCCTAAAAAGATGACACGATCTCTTTCATTGTTTAAACTTTCCAAGAACTCTTCTATTCCATCTAAATACAAGTGTTTATAACCTGTTGGTTTGGAGTGTATTGAACCCAAATGAGGTATTAAAATATCTGAGTCATCATAAATTTTTTTATAGTATTCTATATAATCATGATATCCGTCTGTATCACTCATAAATCCAATTATGTATTTCTTATTTTCAACTTGATTATGTCTTAGTTTGAATTTAAGTCCGATTGAGTTCATTGCACCCCCGATTTCCTTATGAAACGCCTTGGTTACTTCGACTTCTATTTTAAAATATGATTCTTTTTGAATGGTCTTTAGTTTTAAGACATTTCCGGGTTTTAATTCATAAACCTCTGTATTATCTCGCATATATATTTTAAATTGATTATAGGAAGTGATATTGAGATAGACGGAGATCTTATGTTCTTTACTTGGAAGTCTCGTGAGAAGTTTTGATAAATTATTAAAGTGGTCTGGATGGAAGTGTGTGATAAAAATGTGCCGGATTAACCTAACATCCAATTGATGCTCAATTATCTTTTCTAAGGTGTTGAAACCAGGATCAATAATGATAATCTCTTCATTTAAGTTGAAAAAATAGCAACCTCCCGATACTTGAAAGGTAGATGGATACCATGAATTCCATTCTCTAGCAAGGACTAAATAATTATTGGGATCTCTGAAGTTATCGATGGGATTGCTTGTTTTTACAATTTGCTCCAATAATTTTTCTCTATATTCTGAACGCTTTTTCAATTCTTCAATTCGATTATTCATGGTTGATTTTTATTCGATTTTATTTTTCCATTACTCTTAATTCAATTAAGATGGGAATGGTTTTATAGATTTGGTATGCTTTTATTATTGATAAAACAATTTTCCGTTTATTTAAGGTTAGAAAAGAACTTCCAATTTAATAATGTAATTATTAAAGTATCTTACATAAAAACTAATTCATAAATTAGTAATCCTTCCCAAATCAAAAAATCGTATACTCAATATCAATCCTTCCGAAATTTTACCCACCCTTGTTAAGTTTTTACTCTCTAACTCTATTGGATTACTCTCTAATTCGTTTTCCCATTGGGCAAACTTTACCGCAGGGATTAGTAGGGGGAGTATAAATGACCCATCTTTCTTGTCCTTCGATCTCTGTTCGCGTGGAATCTTCATGTATCATAACTTTTTTTTATTTTCTTCTCTCATTACTTATTTAATTCATGCTTTAGACAATATTTAGCTAAAATTATATAAATACCTAAAAGAATTATTTATTTATTACTAAAAATGTTAATAAAAGTTTAACCAAAAGAATGTATATTGTAAGATAAGAATAAACATGTCATACTGTGAAATATGTAAACGAGACTTTACAAAACCATCTACGGCCACTTCTGTATCACATTTAAACAGTAAAGATCATAAAAAAAATTTAGCGAAGAGACAAATTCAACAAACTATTAATCCTATATATGAATTAATGTTGTTTACTCTATTTCAAAGACAGCAAGAAACAACTTATTCTAAAATATTAAAGTTCTACTCGTCTTTCGGAATAAAAACCGAACTTGCATTTAAGACAATTTTAAAAAAATTAAACGATGGAGATATTATTTATAAAGGAAATACTGATTCTGATTATATGAATCTTTTGCAGTCAATTTTAAAGTCTACCGAGATTAAGTATCCTTTGACTCTATCAGTTCAAGAGGCTATTAAGAAATTTAAATATTTAAATATAAAATATCCATCTGAACTTATTAAATATTTTGAAGAATTATCACAGAGGTTTCCAGAGTTTATATCTTTAAGTTCTTCCAAAATTGGAGAGCCCTCCGATTTAATCACGTTCAAACAAGTTTTTATTGATCAAATTAAATTTTATCCAGATAATAATTGGGTTTTAGAATGAATCTTTATAAGGAATTTAACAATATTGCCAGTAAATTCTCCTATTGGGAGGAAAATATTAAGAAAATTTTTAGAATATTTGAAGGCACAGGAGATAATCAGATTATTACAAATGAAATAGTACCTACGAATTTTCATATTAAGGACTTCATTATAATTTCTGATGAAATAGAGAGAGGTCTTAATATTATTCATCGTGGATTAAGGCAAGTCCAACAAGAGCATGAAGCGAACTCAGGTAGCTTATTTTATTTCTCGCAATATGGGGGAAGTAAGACACAATTCCTAAATCTAGTAAGAGATGAGATTAATACAAAACTAAATAATTGTATAGTTGTTCTTTTCGAAGATATAGATCATATAAATCCGATAAATCTCTTTAATTATATTTTTTCTCAAATCTTTCAAGCTATTGCTAAAATGCCTGAATTGAGCTCAGATACTTTAAATTATCAGAAATTTACAAATGATCTCATGAAATATATTAGTGAAATTCATGTATCAATTCGACAATCAAGCAACTTAAAGAAAGCTGAGAAAATTTTAATTAACCTTAAAAAAGTTAAAAATCCTGAATTGTTAAGACAGATCAATGAATTAGATGAATTACTACACTCAACTATCTTAGTTGACAGTGTAAAAATCTTAAATGAAATTATAAATCTAATGCAATTTTGCTCTCTTAATAATATCATTTTTTTATTCCTCTTTGATGAAGTTGATTTATGGTTAGAGGAAAGAGAGGATGATTTAAAATTTAGCCAAGAATTTAATAAAATCTCAAAAATTATGAAAAATATCTTCGAGATTCCTGATAATAAAGTAAAAATCTTTACGGTCTTTGCTTGTACAGACCGAGTTAATCGATTATTTCAAACTATGCAATCTAAGTTTGAGACTAGATCCAATGTAGCAAGTCGCTTGAACCGAATTTTTAATTCAGCTGATAAAGTTCTGGAACCAGGAAAGTATGGTTCAAAAATAGAAAATGCTCTTGTTAGTATTGCTGCTTATTATCATTTAGCAAATGATAATGCAAAAGTAGATACGAGTATCCTAGAAAAAGCCGTGCCAATATTAGATGAGAAATATAAGGCATTATCTCGTCGAATGGCTAATTCGAAGATTATCCAGTTATTAAAAAGTTATCAAGTGTTATCCAACCCTCTCGAAACGGGTCTGAAAAATTGGAAGAGTAATATAACACATTATGGAACATTAATTCAGAGAAATTTACCCGGTATTTTAAACCGCCTTACAATTAAATTTATAAGAAAAGATATTCCAGTTGATCCAACATCGGAAAAAATAACAAAAGATAAAATTGATGGCTACTTTGTAAATTATTCACTTGAAAATGAAGAAATAAGAACATATGTTGAAATAAAATTAACTAAAGAATTTAAAGGAATAAAAGCATATCAAGCATTACAATTCTTACAATTGCGTCCAGAGGAATCATGTGTCATGATCATTTTTAGTCCTACTACATTAAAAAATATAAAAGAAGAAGTTAACGAATATGCTGCTAATCAAGGATATAGTAGTTCAGTTCTAAATAGATTGTATTATATATTAATTGACGAACCTATAGGATTTTGCGCTATCGACGGAATAAATAAGGTGAGTAGTGATTCTAATAAATTATTAGAATATTTAGAAGCTTATGCAAAGTGGCTGGAGTTTTTTAGTAGCTTCTCTTCTCAATATCAAGAAATTAAACAAAAAATTGGTATTGATTTTATTGTCCCCACTAAAAAACCTCCCGCAGAACCTCAAGAAGAGATTACTGATGATGGAAAACCTAAATTTGAATTATCTTCTGAGCAACAGACTTGCCTAAATCTGTTGTCAAAATTGTTTCATATGAAAAAGTTTTCTACTTCTGGTAGAATGTATAAAAAGACTATACAGAAGTTTATTGAGGACCAATCTTTAGGTATAACAGATATCGGCAAATATTATGAGACAATGAAAGAATCGAATATTGTAACGGGGATTACAAATAGTACGATAACTTTTTCAGAAAAAATCATTAATATTAATGGTCTAGAGGATCTGAGACAGAAGGTTTTTAACTTCTTCCACAAATCAAGTAAAGTAATGGAAATGACATATTTTGCATAGATCATGTTAAAGGATTTAAAGAAATTAAACGGTTGATTTAAAACCATGTTCTGATATAGTTTTAATATATTTAATATGCTTGTCTTAAGGGAGTGGAATGGCATTATACAACTAAATGATAGGGAATATGTTAAGCAATTATTTAAAAAATATATTCAAAATAAAGATCAAAAATCAATTGATTTAATCTTATTGTTTTTATATTCTATTCCCTCTTGTTTTGTATTATATGACGGGGTGAATGAAGAGATTGAGAAGAGAAAAAATAAATTCCGAGATATTTATAGTAAACTAGCAATCCATACGTTAAATACTAAATACAATCTAGAAGTAAATGAATCAATTTCTTACATCGAAAAAGTTAATGGAATAATTGACTATTATCTAGATAACAAACTTGAGAAGTATTATAAAAAAGATACATATAGAGGTAGATATTATAGTAATTTTATTGAATTTTCTAAAAATTTATTTACTAATCAAATTTATGACATATTTTATAATTATTTAGAGAATCTATTGCTAAAGTTAAGTGATGAAGAAAAAGAAATTACAACTTACATTATTGCTGCTGTATTCCTAACTCTGGAAGATAATAAGGACAATGGTTATGTCCCAAAAAGGGTCTGTCCATATGTTTATTCAGCTATTAGAGAACATCTTGGAATAAAGCTCTTGAGTTATTTACCAATATACAGAATTAAAAGTTCAAAATCTAATAAAGTAAAAACTGATTTTGAGATACTTTATGTTGCTCTTATTAATTTTGATACTCTACTAAATTCTATTCAAGATGAAAAACTTAGCGAAATATCTAGCGAACTTCTTGTAGCAAATAAAAAAATTAGTATTAGAGTGATAAGCAATGTATTATTGAAAATGGGTTTTATTAATTGGTATTTTTCATTAACACAAAAAGGGAATATATCGCCTAAGGGATATAATTTTGTTTTACCGTCATTTATTGTATATATTATTATGGATATCAACAAAAAAAAGAAAATAGGATTAATTAAAAGAATTAATCAAATTAAAAAAGATATCTCAACAGGAGAGAAAATCAGATGGAGTAACCTTGAAGAAAAGTATAAAACATCCTTTACTAAAAAAAAACCTCCTTTTACTGAAAATGATATTGAAAGATACGTAATATCTAATTTAAATGAAATAGAAGAAGGTTTAAAATTAATAGATAATCAGTATAATACCGAACGTGTAGGAATAATTGATATTCTTTGTAAAGATAAAGCGGATAATTTTGTAGTGATTGAGATAAAAAAAGGTAAAGCTGAAGACAAAGTTGTAGGTCAAATTCAGAGATATTTAACTTGGGTTAATGATAATTTAAAAGACAAGAATGGAGTTAGAGGGATCATCATATGTGAAAGTCATGATAAGAAACTTATTGCTTCTATTAAGGGTTCGAAATTTAAAATAATAATCTATGAATTTGGCATTTCAAAAATTAAAAATGTATAAAAATCTTGAAATTATAAGAAAATTAAAAGTGATTTCGCGATAAAAATGAATGAGAAGAAAAATCCAGATCGAGATGAAGTATTTAAAAAGAAATGGAGGGAATTGAATGACATGTCTAAGGTGACCAGAGAATCACAGCAATTAATTATTGACTATATTAAGGACTATATGAGACCAATTGAAGATAAGAGTTTTCTCGTTATTAATGATGGAGAAGAAGGTTGTTATGTTACACTAGATCATATAAATGGTAAGGATATATTTTTTTCACTTTTAGATTCTAATAAACCATACGATAATGGTTTTTTGTTAGAAGCTTTATTGAAAGAATTGGTAAGACTATGGAAACTTGAAAGAAATTCAGTAATAAAATGAAAGGAAAAATAATATTGTATACTTTTAATTCTCGGTTATCAATGGGTAATCCATTAAAAACTAAACATAGAGATTAAGAGTTCTTTTGTATTATTGTCTAGTTCATTATAATACAAAATCTTTTCCTTCAATACTTTCAAATATTTTCTGGCTTTTGCTAGCTTTTTATAGTTAGATATGAGGAATTTCCAAAATCCGCCAACGATATGTTCTTTTATCCCCAATCTTCTATTCACTTTGAATAAATTCTGCATGATTTTCATCAACAATATGAATGGTGTTTGTACCAAAAAGAAAACACAAATCCTTATGGATTAGAAATTTTGTATCATCCTGAAATAAATATTTCAGGTTCTTTATCCTCCTCTTCCTCTTCTGGCTCTAAGGACCAAGGGGTATCCATGAACGATTTCTAAGACTTTATCTCCTTTGATTTGACATTCTTCTAATTTTAGCAAAATCTCTAAGACTTTATCTCCTTTGATTTGACATTCTTCTAATTTTAGCAAAATATCTGTTAATATTGGAGGTTTTAATACTTATGCTGATGCCTTCTGGAAAGTTTTTAGATGTGGTATTGTTCATAATGCGTTTATTATGCCATTCGGCAGAATTAATCAAAGACCTCCCTACTTTTGCTCAGAAGATAATTGGATCACTTATAAGTCAAGGAAAGTTAGGGTAGATTTTATAGTCCATCCTGAAAATTTATTAATGTCTTAATAAATTAAAAGAATCTGAACAACTATCGACTTACGATACGGTTATACGAATAATATTGTTAGAAATTAAATTACTGAAGGAAAAAATTCAAGAGAACACGAATAATTTCGGATTTTCAGTTATATATACTCCTTTTATACATTAAAGTTTTTAAAATTTAAATTTAAAAAAAATTGGATAACTTAAATATGATTAAAAACAATATAGATTAGAATATATTATAAGGCAAAAATGGAAAAATGAAAAAGTTAGGAATCAATTAGAAAATGACATTTTTCAAACAATCAATAGACAGGAAAAAGTAGAGAATGAAAAATAAAATCATTACTTTAGTATTAATTAAGTTATTCGAAATCTTATGAACTTCTAGTATTTGAAAAAAAAAAACAAATGTTTTTTAAATGGACTATAAAAAACTTGACAATTTAATGAAAAATTACCATGATAATAAGGATTTTGAGAAAGCTGAAAAAGTCCTAGAACAGGTGATTAAAAAGGTAAATTTAAATTTAAATTTAAAGGAGATTATGAAGATATGTGATGATTATGGTTATTATGAGAAAAATATTCAGATTTTACAAAATGTCTTAAACGAGAGAGAAATTAATGGAAATGTTAAAGAATTTGCAGAAATTCAAATTAAAGAAAGATTATATAATTTTGCGGAGCGTTGCTTTACAGATTTCGATTATGAAAACGCTTTAAGTTTTGGATTTAAAGCTATTGAATTTGATAATAATTCATTAGAACTAAAAAAATTAATAGGAAATATTTATTTTGAGTTAGAAAACTACTCCGATTCACTGGAACACTACCTTGAATATGTAGAAGTTAATTCAAATGATTCTGAAGTATTAAGAAATATCGGAATATCCTATCTTGAGCATGGTCAATACGATAAGGCAAAGTCTTACTTAGAACGAGGACTCGAATTAAATCCCGATGATTCATTAATATTAGCTAAATTGGGTTTTATTTTTTTAGATTTAGATGATTTTGATAATGCTATCAAATTCTATGAATCATCATTAGCAAAAAGTGTTAATAAGTTTTCTGTAGAGTGGAGAAATCTTGGATCTGCCCATCTATCCCATGCTTTATCTTTATTGTCTAGTAAAGATGATGTAAATAAGATGTTCGATATCTTAAGTAGAGCAAAGAAATACTATGATAAAGCTTTCGAAGAAGAGGAAAAGTGGCATTACCCAGAAGACCCTGACTTTGATACTTGGTTTGAATATGGCGAAATTAATTTCTATCTTGGAGAGAGGGATATTGCAAAAGAGGCATTTTTAAAGGCAAAATCAATAAATTCTAAATTATGGGAATATTTTGAGGGTGATGACTTTTTTGAAATGATGAAAGCTGATGAGGAAATTGTTCAAAAGTTAATCTCTAATTATATTAAGAGCAAAAAAAAGAAAAAAAAATTTATCTATTATTGTAGAATTTGTAAAACCTCATATGGACCTTTAAATTCTTTGCAAAAAACATTGGATGGAAAATATCTTTGCCCTAAGCATGGAAAGGAGCTAGAAAAATTTAAAGATATTCGCTTCTAAGAAAATATTATTACTTAGATGATTATTTATATGATTATAGATAACAGATAACTAGATTTAGATCAAGGATATAAAAGAAAAATATTAAATTCTTAATCTTTCATTCCATTTAAAAAATTACTTATTATTTTCTTTCAGAAGAAATATAATCGTCCTTTTCCTTTGAGTCATGTTTTAAATATAATTTTGCTTTATTCCTATAAATCTTTTAAAGATATCATGAATGGCAATAAATTACAGATTTTGCGTCATTTTTTGATTACTGATCACATTTTACTAAATTAACTTTAACTGCTATTAGCAGCTACTTTCATATTTTGAAGTAATTTCTTAGCAACCTTCAATTTTTCAATGATCTCCCAGTAACTTTCATAATTAAGTGGTTTTAATTGTTTAATTTTCTTAGTAATCTGTCCATTATTTTGGCAATAAAGCTCAATATCTTCCAGAAAATTATTTAACTCTTTAATATCATAATCTTTCTCTTTTAAAGGTTGG
>SDBT01018637.1_pt1 | contig 10901 bp, 9 predicted proteins | sample 2277101 | NCBI WGS metagenome assembly SDBT01 (sample SAMN10404973, study PRJNA504765) | marine sediment metagenome | isolation source: marine sediment core GS10_PC15, 103 cmbsf | place: Arctic Ocean: Southern Knipovich Ridge | collected 2010 | reverse complement strand
AACTTTAAGCGATGATTTAATGGCTCGGCTTGACGGCAGAAGTTCTTTGGGAAGATTGGGAATAGTGGTTCACTCAACCGCCGCTCGATTTGATCCGGGCTGGCAGGGGAAGGCGGTGATGGAGCTTGGAAATTTGGGAATTATGCCGGTGGTTTTGTATTCGGGAATGCGGATTTGCGCTTTAACCTTTGAAACGCTCTCCTCGCCCGCCGAAATCCCTTACTTAAAAAAGAAATCCCAAAAGTACGCCAGACAAAAGTCTCCCCAAGCAAGTAAAATAAATCAGGAATTTAGGAAGTAATTTGAAATATGGAGAAAAATGGAAAAGAAGGCCTCAAAGATTGGCCGTCAGTTGAGGGAAGATATGTGGTTGGCAACAGACGTTCTCCAGTGGCTGTTTGTACCAATGCTACGGTTGAAGGAATTAAGTTAGATATGGAAAAAGTAGCAGTTGTTGGGAAATGCGTCACTGAAAATATCGGAATTGAAAAAATAATTCAGAATATAGTTTCCAATCCCAATATTCGTTATCTGGTGCTTTGCGGGAAAGTTTCCAAGGGTCATTTTATTTCTCAGGCCATTGACAGCTTAATTAAAAATGGAATTGATAAAGATAAAAGAATTATCGGGGCCAAGGGCAATATGCCTTATCTGAAAAATATTGATAAAGGCCTAATTGAGAGATTCATAGAACAAATTAAACCGGTAAATCTTGCCGGAGAGACCGATTCACAAGAAATTATGGGCGTGATAGATAAACTCTTAAAGACAAAGCCCGAAGAATTTAAAGCAGAAGCAATTAAAATTAAAAAAATTGAGGAAATAGAAGCTAAGATTTGTCTCGATTGGACTCCCGACCCCAAAGGATTTTTCATTGTCTCAATTGACAGGGCAAGAGGTAAGTTATTGGTTGAACGCTATCAAGATGACAAGCTAAAAGATAAGATAAGCGGAAATTCAGCAGAGGAAATCTCCAAAACCATTGCCAATCTTGATTTAATAGGGGATTTTGAACAGAGATTGGAACATTCAATGTATTTGGCCAGAGAGCTCCAAAAAGCAGAAATTGCTCTCAAGAACAACTTAGATTATGAACAAGATGAAGAGCTTAAGATGAAAAAAGGCGAAGATAAAAAAGAAACAGAAGGTTCAGTCGGGGAATACGACTGGGTTGACTAAAATATGTACGAAACAAAAATAATTGAGGCAAAAAATTTAGGCGAGGCCTGGGAAAAGGCCTGTATCTTAATGATGAAAGAAGGGCACAGTCGTTATGTCCAAGCTCCGGAATATCAGATAGAAACAAAAGATTTACCTTTAATGATTAAGGTTTCAGAGCCCTTTTCAGAACCAAGATTAAGCGATAAAACCAGTGCCAATAAAGAGCAAGCCGATGATTACGCTAAAAAATTTCTGGAAGGTTCTGGAAAAGAAAACGAAAATAGCTTTGATTACACTTATTACTCGCGACTTCGCTGTTACCCAGACTGTAAAGTCAGAGCTTTTCTGCCAAGCGTTACTGATTCGGAGGAAGAATTGCGTCAGCAGGTGAAAAAGATTTCTCCTGATGGAAAGTGTGTTGTTCAACGAATTGACCAGGTAGAAAAAGCAATTAAAATTTTAAAGAAAGATCCAACTCGCCGGACGGTGGTCATGCATACCTGGATTCCTTATCGTGATTTGATGAAGTTTGGTCCCAAAAGAGGAGACACTTCTTCTCCCTGCGTACTTTTGTTTTACCCTCAACTGGTAGACGGGAAACTGCATATGTTCGTGGTAATGAAAACCAATGATTTATATAATGCTTGGCCGGAAAATGCCTATGCCTTTACTGCTTTGCAAAAATATATGGCAGATGAACTTGGAGTGGAAACCGGCACTTACACCCATTTTTCAATAAGCATGCAAATCTATAAAGATATGTACGAAGAAGTAAAAAAGAAATTTAATTTAAAGTGAGCATCTAAATTTCAAGCACGGGATGCGCGAAAATTTAGTAATGCGAACTTTACCCCGCCCTTTCCCAACATGGTTTATTTTATCACGACAAAACAGGGGAAATCATCTATTCTCATCTTAAACTCTAACTAAGCTGAGAAAGGGCGGGGTACTCATAGTTGTAGTCGCTCAGGCTACGCTGTGGGCTTGCTTTCGCGAACAACTATGGTAAATATAGCTAAAATTATTGACCACACCAACATAAACATTTCAGCAACCGAAAAAGACATCAGGAAGACTTGTCGGGAGGCAAAGAAATACGGCCTTCGCGGAGTTTGCTGTAATCCCAAATGGGTTAAAATAGTCAGTGAAGAGTTAAAAGGAACAGGAATTAAAATGGTTGTTTTGATTGACCCGCCAATGGGATTAAGTCCCCACTTCAGAAGAGTTGAGCTCTGTAAAAAAGCAAAAAAAGACGGGGCCGATGAATTGGACATTGTAATGAATATCATTGATTTAAAATATGGAAGATATGACGAGGTTTTAGACGATTTAAAAGAAATCTGTAAGATTTTACCGACCAAAGTAATTATTGGTTCGGGATACTTAACCGATAAAGAAATTGAAAAGGCTTCAGGGTTAGTAAAAACTGCTGGAGCTTTTTGCGTAAAAACAGCAACTGAAAAAGATCCTTTGGAGCACATTGAACTAAAAGAGAAAGCAAAACACCTGCAAATTATGAGAAAAGCGGCTCCGGGACTTAAGATAAAAGCTTCAGGAAAAATTAAAACTTACCAAGACGTAAAAATGATGGTTGCTGCTGGAGCCGACATTATTGGTTCAAGTTCAAGTTTAAATATAGTAGGAGGATACAAACGGAGCAAGAAATCATCAAGTCATTAAGTCATCAAGTCATTGAGTTCTTAACCACTTAATCATTCGGTGACTCAATCACTCACTTATGAGTTACAAACCGACAATCGGTTTAGAAATTCATATAGAACTGGCAACGGCATCCAAGATGTTTTGCGGTTGCTGGAACGACCCCGATGCCAAACAAGCCAATATTAATATCTGTCCGGTCTGCACTTCTCAACCGGGAACTCTGCCGGTAATTAATAAGAATGCGGTCAGAATGGTTGTTAAAACCGCCCAAGCCCTGAATTGTCAAATACAAAAAAACACTCATTTTGAAAGAAAGAATTATTTTTATCCCGATCTTCCCAAAGGTTATCAAATTTCTCAATACGCTGTTCCCATTGGTAAAAATGGCTTTTTAGAAATTTCCAGCCCCACTTTGAAACGAATTAGAATAGAAAGAATCCATCTTGAAGAAGATACGGGAAAACTAATCCATCCTGCTAGAACCGATTATTCTTTAGTTGATTTCAACCGAGCAGGAATTCCTTTGATGGAGCTGGTTACTGAACCCGACATTAAATCTCCTGCACAAGCCAGAGAATTTGCTCGTCAGCTGCAATTAATTTTAAGGTATCTTGGGGTTTCTCAAGCTAATATGGAAAAGGGACAGATGAGATGCGAGGTCAACGTCTCTTTAAAAAGTCAAAAGTCAAAAGTCAAAAGTCAAAAGTTGGGAACGAAGGTAGAGATTAAAAATCTCAATTCTTTACGGGCCGTGGAAAAAGGGATTAAATATGAGACGGAAAGACAAAAAGAGCTCTTGGAGAAGGGAGAGAAAGTAGTTCAAGAAACAAGAGGTTGGGACGAGGGAAGAGGAATAACTTTTTCTCAAAGAACAAAAGAGGAAGCTCAAGATTACCGTTATTTCCCGGAACCCGACCTGCCGCCGTTGGAATTGAGCGAGGAATTTTTAGACAGGGCAAAAGCGGAAATTCCAGAGTTGCCTTCCCAGAGAAGGGAAAGATTTGAAAAAGAATATGCCCTTAGCGAAAAAGAAATAGAGCTTTATGTTCTGCAAAAGAATTTAGGGGAATATTTTGAAAAAGTTGTTTCAGAGTTAACCAATTGGGTAAAGGCAAAAAAACTGGAAGAGAAAATCTCAGGAAGTGAATTTAAGAAATTGGTTAAACTGGCTTCAAACTATATTTCAACCGACCTTCAGGGAATTTTGAGGGGAAAATCAGTTACTGACAGGGGTTTTCCGGTTACTCCGGAAAATTTTGCCGAATTTACAAGTATGATTTATCTTGGTGAGATTTCAAGCAAGATTGCCAAAACTTTACTTAAAAAAATGTTTGACAGCGGAGAAGACCCTTCTCAGATTATTGAAGAGAAAGGACTAAAGCAAATAACCGACACGGGAGAATTGGAAAAGATTATTAAAGAAATAATTGATAAAAACCCCCGGCCGGTAGGGGATTACAAAAACGGTAAAGAAACAGCTTTGCAGTTTCTGGTCGGGCAGGTTATGGCCCAGACAAAAGGAAGAGCAAATCCCGAAATGGTTATTAAAATTTTGCGCAAATTATTAAAGTAAAATAAGCAATCGAGAAGTAAGCTATCGATGGGAACATCTATCAAGCAAGAGGGGAAGTTCAGCAACTGGTGAGGGGAGTATCCGCAGCCGAGCCCACTACGAACATTGCATTTCAGTTAAGAGTCATTGTGGCTCGGCGAGGCTAAGCTGCAGCTGGCAATATACATTTTATTTACCCTTTACAGCTGACAGCGGCTCCCCGAAGCAGTTTACTGAGCTTCCCGGTAACTCTCGGAGATAGCTTGCCTGAGCGCTTGCTTGAGATATGTTGTTGGCTTCAACGCAAAAACTTTATGAGAAAATAGCAAAAGAGGAATGCAAGGGTTTTACCGTTCCTGCTTTTAACATTCGTACTTTAACTTTTGACGTTGCCAAAGCCCTTTTTAGAGCAGCCAAGAAAGAAAAAGCAGGGGCTTTTATTGTTGAATTAGCTAATTCAGAGATGGATTATACCGATCAATCACCAAAAGAATATGTTGGGTATGTAACCAAAGCAGCCGAGAAAGAAAAATTCAAAGGGCCCCTCTTTTTCCAAGGCGATCATTTCAATCCAACTTCGGATAATTTAGAAAATTTAATTACTCAAGCAATCAAGGCGGGTTTTTGTAATATAGATATTGATTGTTCATCTTTGTCTCCGAAAGAGAACTCCCTTCAAACAGCAAGATTCACCTCAATTATCAGAAAACTGGAACCAAAAGAAACAACTATTTCGATCGGTGGAGAAGTAGGGGAGATAGGCGGCAAAAACACAACCTTAGAGGAATTTCAAGAGTTTATAAAGAAATACAATGAAGAACTTTCTCATTATGATAGTTTGAAAGGATTGATTAAGGTTGCCGTTCAAACCGGCACCTCTCACGGTAAAGGCGGCAAAACAGACTTCCAACTTTTAGAGAATCTTACAAAAAAAGTCAGGGAATATAAGATAGCCGGAGTTGTCCAGCACGGCGCTTCAACTTTAGCCGAAGAAGAATTTAAAAAATTTCCAGAGTCAGGTGTTCTTGAAATTCACTTAGCAACCGAATTTCAAAATATAATTTTTGACAGTTCTTATTTCCCCCAAGAATTAAAAGAAAAAATACATTCAAAAAAGGACTTAGGAGTCTTTAAAAAAGAAATCTGGGACATTCCCCAGAAGAACATTGATAAAATTTGCCAGGAATTAGAAGAAAAATTCACCTTCTTTTTCAAAGAATTAAATGTTTCTGACACATCGGATTTAATTGAGAATATTTATTCCAAATAAAAAATAATAATTACTTGACTTTTGGCAAAAAAGAGGTAAAATAGAAATAGTCCATAAAGAAAAAACCAATATTGGGAGGTTAAAATGAGAAAAGATATATTGATTGGGATGATGGGTTTAGGAATTTTACTAATTGCTTTTCAGTCAATCTCAGCTGGAACAGGAGAAGAATATTTCACCGGCAGAAGTCTGAAAATAATGGTCTATTTCGTAAGAATAGGCGACATAGACCAAGAATCGGTAGAGGTGGAATCTACAATTTCCTTTACCAGAGAAGTGGCAAGAGCAGCTATTTTGAAGTTGCTTGAAGGGCTCACACCTTACGAAAGAATACGGGAAAGCTTGGATACAGCTATTCCAAGAGATACAAAACTGAGAGATATTTGGATTGAAGATGGTGTGGCTTATGTCGATTTCTCAAGAGAACTTTTGAATTATGGTGGAGGATCGTGCAATGCTTTATTGATTCAAGAGCAAATTAAGAAGACACTAAAACAGTTTTTATCGGTTAAAAAGGTTATAATCCTTGTTGATGGACAGAGGGAAAGATTGCAACCTTGATGTTAAAAAAAAATAAAAACCGGTCAACTAAACCCTGACCGGTTTTATTTTAAAAATTTTCTAACTAATTTTTCCACTTCTTGGTAATTTCTTAACCAGTTAATTCTTTTGTCTTTCTTGAACCAAGTCATTTGGCGTTTAGAGAATTTTTCAAGTTCTTTCAAGGATTTTTCTACCATTTCATTATATTTCATTTTTCCCTGCAGATACTGGGTAACACAGCGATAATGGAGTCCAAATTCTTCTATTTTTTTCCAAGAGAGTCCGGATTTTTTCAATTTTCTTACTTCTTCAACAAATCCTCTCTTTAGCCATTCTGAAAATCTCTTTTTAATTAATTCTTTCAGTTCTTCTTTTGGTTTTTTAATCCCGATTAACAAACAATTAAATTGGGGTTCTCTTTTTAAGGGAGGAACTTTTCCCAACTTTTCAGCAATTTCAATTGCTCTGACTAATCTTCTTTTATTTTTCTTTTCTATTTGGGCTGCCCTTTTTGAATCAAGTTTTTTTAAGATATCAAAAAGTTTTTCAATTGATTTCTTTTCCAGTTTTTTTCTTAATTTTTGGTCTGCCTTTAATTGAGGAAAAACCCAGCCCTCAACTACTGAATAAATATAGAAAGGGGATCCACCGACTAAAAAAGGAACCCTTGGAACTCGTTTTGTTAAAATTTTGTTTATTGTTTCTAAAGCCAATTTCTGATACTGAGCAACCGAGAATTTTCTTTTTGGCGGAGCCACGTCCAAAAGATAATGGGGGATACCCTTCATATCTTTTTTGCTTATTTTTGCCGTGCCAATATCCATTCCTTGATAAACCTGTCTTGAGTCAGCCGAAACAATCTCACCATTGATTTTTTTGGCAAGCTTTATTGATAAAGCAGTTTTACCTGAAGCCGTTGGTCCTAAAATAACAATAAGTTTTTTACTTGACATGAAGATAAAAGAAAGTTAATGTGATTTCATTAGTAATAAAATCAAATAAAAGTTCTTTTAAAAAAAAGGGGGGGAAATTGAAGAAAAGGACAAAATTAAAAGCAAGGGGATTATTAGAGGGAACCCTAATAACAATTTTTTTTCTCATTATAACCTTTTTGATAATGAGATGGGTAGTAGTGACAGTTTGGAAGACGATAAAAGATACGGTAGCTCTAATAAGGCCCTTTGTAGAATCTTTTATTTGGGAAGATGTTCCAGAATGGATACTTTACCTAGGAGGAGTGGCTTTCATTTTTCTTGTTGGATTCGTTGTTACGGTGGTTATTGGACACTATTATAGAAAGGTTCCCTGGCTGGGTATATTTGTAGATGGCACAAGGCGATTAGTAAGTATAATCTTCTCAAAAAATGAAGAAAAGGAGAAAAAAGGAGGAAAAGGAGAAGTAGTTTTAGTAGAATATCCCAAGGAACGTGCTTGGAGTTTAGGAGTTGTAACAGAAGCACATATGGAAAAGGGCATAAGAATGCTTCGTATACTTGTCTCAAAGGTTCCTACATTTTGGACCGGTGATCTTGTATTTTATCCAGAAGAAGACATTGTTCACACGGGTATATCCAAACCAGAATGGTTAACTATGGTAACTACTGCAGGGACATATGGAGGAGAAGCAGAATTAGACAAGGCACTAAGAGAAGTTCGGAGAAGAATGGAAGAGGAATGGAGAGAAGTAGCAAGCGAAGTAAAAAAACAATTAAGAGAAAAGAAAATAGAATTCCCCAAAGAAGGAAAACTTGAATTCTAGGTGGCTGAATAGAGATAGAATCTCTAGGAAGCCACCTTTTTTATTGCCTCTCCCTTTAATCCCCAAGGTTGAACATTACTAATTTTTACTTTAACAAATTTTCCGAGTAAATTCTTTTTTCCTTTAAATTTTACGGTTTTGTAATGAAAAGATTTACTGGTTAGAAAACCATCCTTGTATTTTTTTGGAAGAACCTCTACAATTTCACCAAGATATTTTTTGTTTTTAGCAAGAGCTGTTTTCTTTAAAATTTCAGTTAGAATTTCCTCCCTCTTTCCCTTTTCTTTCCTGGAAACATTATCCGGTAATTTGGCGGCAGTTGTTCCCGGCCTTGAAGAATATTGAGAGATATAAGCCATATCAAAGCCAATTTTTCTGAAAAGTTTAGCGGTATTTTCAAATTGTTTTTTAGTCTCACCTGGAAAACCAACGATAATATCGGTGGAGAGAGTGATGCCTGGAATTCTTTTGCGGATTTTTTCAACTATCTCTTTGTAATCTTCAATCGTATATTTACGGTTCATCTTCCTTAAAATTTCATCATCTCCCGACTGAACCGGCAAATTTAAATAGGGGGTCACTTTTTCACAAAGGGACATCGCTTCGATTAACTCATCGGAAAAATCTTTAGGATGAGAACTGGTAAACCTGAGCCAAAAATTTCCCGGAATATCATTAACCGTTCTCAAAAGTTTTGGAAAATTAATATCTTCTAAGAGAAAAGAGTTGACATTCTGGCCCAGTAGCCAGAGCTCTTTATAATCTTGTTTGACTAGCTCCTTTATCTCATTTATGATATCCTTTACTGGCTGGCAGATTTCTTGACCTCGGGCATAGGGAACAACGCAGTAAGAACAAAAATTATTACAACCAGTAGAGATAGATACGAAACCTACGGGAAAAGAAGAGTATTTGGGTAGAATTTTTAAATAATCCAGACAAGCTTCAACTTCTTTGGATTTGGGTTTAAGGTATTTCTGCCAGCTTGGTAAGTCTTTTACGTCTAAAATATAATCAAAACATTCAGCGAATTTTTTTCTATCTCTTCTCAAGACACAACCCGTTAAAATAACTTTTAACTTTTCATTTTTAATTTTTAATTTGGCAAAATTTTTAATTTTGCCATAAACCCTGTCAACTGCTGATTGCCTGACCGAGCACATATTAACCACAATTAAATCAGCTCCATCTGCTTTTGAGGTATTCTTGTAGCCAATTCTTTCCAAAACAGCAGCAATTCGCTCACTGTCACTTTTGTTCATCTGACAACCATAAGTAATAATAGAATATTTCATAGAATTATACTAAAATTCCGCATAAATAGTTAATCAATAGGAATTTCAAGGTTCTGCCCGCAGGCAGGTTCTTATTTTACGACATTTTACCCAAAATTAAAAGGGTTTTAGGTATATTTCATTGAATTACCCAAAACCCTTTTAAAAAGAGCTCAAATTTATCTCTTAGTTTCTATTTCTGTTTTCACTTTTTTCAAAAACTTTATCAATGAAACTTCTCCAATATCTCCCTTACTCCTTTCTCTTGCTCTGACATTTTTCTTTTTCATTTCTCTATCACCAACCACCAGAAGATAGGGGATTTTCTGAATTTCTCCCTCTCTTATTTTCTTAGAAACGGTTTCAGCTTCAATTTTTGCTTCAACTCTTAAACCCTCATTTTTTAGATTCTGAGCAATTTCTTGGGTGTACTTGCGGTGTGAAGAACCGATCGGAATTACCCAAATCTGTTCCGGTGAGAGCCATAAAGGCAAAGCGCCCGCATAATGCTCAAGCAAGACCGCAATAAATCTTTCCATTGATCCCAAAAGGGCTCGATGAATCATATAGGGCTTCTTTTTCTTGCCATTTTTATCAATATAAGTCATTTTAAATCTTTCTGGCAAGTTGAAATCAAACTGAATTGTTGTACATTGCCACTCTCTTCCTAATGAATCTTTTATCTTAAAGTCAATTTTCGGTCCGTAGAAGACTCCTCCCCCAGGATCAATTTGAAATTTTAATTTAAGTTTTTCCAGTACCCACTTGAGACTATCTGTAGCTTTTTGCCAATCCTTTAGAGTTCCGGTATATTTTTCTGGCCGAGTAGCAAGATAGATAGTGTAATCACCTAAGCCAAAAGTTTTCAATAACTTTGGAGCATATTTCACGAGCTTGACAACCTCTTGAGTCATTTGGTCGGGCGTACAAATAACATGAGCATCATCTTGGGTAAAACCACGAACTCTTGTCAGGCCGTGTAAAACGCCAGACCTTTCATAGCGATAGACCGTTCCTAATTCAGCAAGGTATATGGGTAATTCTTTATAGCTCCTAATCTTAGAACTGAAGACTTTTACAGCGAAAGGACAATTCATTGGTTTTAATAAATATTTTTCTCCTTCAATATCAATAGGAGAATACATATCTTCTCTATAAAAATCAGTATGACCAGAAGTTTCCCAGAGATTAATTTTGGCAATATGTGAGGATCTGATCCATTGATAACCCTGAGAGATTAATTCTTTATATAAATACTCCTCAATAATATGGCGTAAAATTTCTCCTTTTGGTAGCCAAATTGGCAACCCAGCTCCAACTTCATTGTCAAACATAAAAAGTTCTAATTTCTGACCTAAAATCCGGTGATCTCTTTTCTCTGCTTCTTTTTGAATTGCCAAATATTTTCCCAACTCTTTCTTGCTTTTAAATGCTATCCCATAAATCCGGGTGAGCATGGGGTTTTTTTCGCTGCCTCGCCAATAAGCTCCGGCAATTTTGGTTAAGCGGAAAGAATCAATTATTTCTTTGGCTTGCCCTGAACGAAGTTGAAGGGTTGATTTAACATGCTGTCCTTTGCACAAATCCACAAAATCACCAATCTGATACGTAGAAATTGGCAGAGAACTGTTCTCTGCAAATTCTTCAATTAGTTCAAGTTTATAATAGTGGACTTTGCAT
>SDBT01018636.1_pt1 | contig 10901 bp, 8 predicted proteins | sample 2277101 | NCBI WGS metagenome assembly SDBT01 (sample SAMN10404973, study PRJNA504765) | marine sediment metagenome | isolation source: marine sediment core GS10_PC15, 103 cmbsf | place: Arctic Ocean: Southern Knipovich Ridge | collected 2010 | reverse complement strand
ATCTGGCTTCCCCCTGAAACAACTATATATGCACATCAAAGCGCCTTAAAATTTATTAACAGCATTCAATATCTCAAAGCACTGATCAGCTTTTGCACGCTCCGGGGGGATCAGAGTCCGTCTTCAGATCTTCACGAACCAGCGCTGTCTGTACATTACCCAGCCTATCAGGAGCCAGAAAGCCACATTGGTCAGGGCAAAGGCCAGTGAAGCCGGGTAATCGGGCAACATAGCGCCCCACCCCTTTAAATATAACAGGGACCAAAGGGATTTTTCCCCAGCGGCCGTGTCAATCTTGGTTATCATCAGGGTACGGACCAAGAAGCCGGAGAGCCAGAAGATAAACAACGGATTCATCCCCATCATTACAAAAAGACGGGACCAGTTCTGATACCCTTTGACATCTATAAGCCAGTAAATAAATGTCAGCAGGAGGCCCCCGATACCGCCCATGAGAAGGGCATAGCTGGGGGTCCAGAGTTGTTTGTTCACCGGGATTATCAGGTTGTCTGCCACCAGACCCAGAAACATGAGAATAGCCGAATATGTGAACCATTTATTAAGACGCGCCTGATGGTCCGGGTGCTTAATCAGTACGCGGCCGAACTGGAGCCCCAGGAAGGCCGAAAGGATGGCTGGCAAAGTTGAGACTGTGCCTTCGGGATCGTAACTCCGGGCTCGCCAAAGGTGCTCCTGGCCAAGAATCAGGCGGTCCATGAGGCCGCTGGCATGGCCTTCAAGCGTCAGGACACCACGGCCGTACTCAGGAACATTCACGCCCCACATGATCCCGAAGTAGAGCAGAATGAGGCCGCCCATGGCCAGCCATTCATCCCGTTCATTGCGGCTCAGCATGAGAATTGTCGAGAGAGCAAAGTAACATATGGCTATGCGCTGTAATACTCCCGGAATGCGTATCGTGCCCCAGTTGAAACTGGGGTAACCACTAAGAAAAAGCCCGAGACCGAAAAGGACCAGAGTCCTTCTAATTATCTTGATCCACAATCTTTTTTGATCAGCTCCCCGCTCACCGGCTTTTTGGCGTGAAAGGGGCATGGCAACCCCCATGATGAACAGGAAGAACGGGAAAATCCAGTCCGTGGGGGTCCACCCGTTCCACTGGGCGTGAAGCAGGGGACTGTAGACATGGGACCAGTCCCCAGGATAATTGACCAGCATCATGCCGGCAATCGTGATTCCCCTGAATGCATCCAGTGATACGAGTCTGCGTTTGGGTAATTCCGCCGTCATTGTCAGGCACCTTCCGAGTTGATATTTACAAGTAATAGGTAAGGACCGGCAAAGGAGAGTAGATCAGTAGTCCGTAGAAGCTGAATCCGCCCGCCAAACCCGGCCCGGCTGCAACTACGAATCAGCGTTACTATCGCCAACTGACTCCAGAGGGTGGAAGGCATAGACCATGATACCTCCAAATAGAGGTTCCCCCTCGGTAAAATAGTAAGTAAGGAAATCGACCCTAATTGTTTTACCAGCGGACTGAGAGGCGTGAATCAGATCTCTCTGACCGATTATCATTCCTTCATGGGCCACAATCAGTCCCTGGTCGAACCAGACCGGTTTTACGAAGGCGACACCGCAAACGCCAGGGAATTTATCAAGGAGCGCCTTATCAATTTTTTCGCTGGGGATGTAGTAGGTATTCACAGTTCGCGACCAACCCAAATCGAGGAACTCATCCCCGTCCGCTTTTTTATTCAATGTCATGGTTACCGGGACCAGCTGATCCTCCGGCAATAGGGACCTGGTGATATCCACAGTATAGGGATTGGAAAGAATGCGGTCGGTTGTGAAGTGCCAACGGCTTTTATAGGTCGGGGATTTTCGGCCCTGTTCGTCAGCCTTGTAGTGTATCCTGATCATATTTTCCCGGGACTGCTCCCAGCTGCTACTCTGGGCGAAAGCCATAGATGTCAGAATATGACCGGTGCAGTCAGAGACATCAAGACGCAGGATCGGGTCCGGATCGGGTTCTACTTCTTCACCCAGCTTGAATATCTCGTAGGGCGTACCAACACGCCAAATGGCTATTGCCGCCAGTCGGCTTTCAAGCGCTGGGTAGCGTTCGATGAATTGGGGTAGCAGACTATCGACATGGGCTGGCGTCAGGGTCCAGGGTGCAGGTAGGCTACTGAGCCAGATTTCGTTCCCACTGGAAGGACCCTTAGACCTGCAAGAGCCGAATATGATCAATAAGGCCAAGATGTATCCGCTCAGGTTATTCCTCTCGAATTGCCTCTTTATACCATCACTCATGAACGCCCTTAAATTTCTTGGCGACGTTACTACATTGGTGGAAATCTGTGAGCGGAGAGGGAGGGATTCGAACCCTCGATACAGCTATAAACTGTATACCCGCTTAGCAGGCGGGCGCTTTCAACCGCTCAGCCACCTCTCCAGAATCGCTAAACTACCTGCCGGGATCAGGAGCGATAGCTTGAAGTTATAACTTAGACCGAGGGGAATAAAGCTCCCGGCTATGTAGGTACAATAAATGCCGCCGGCAGAGCGGTTTCCATTGCTCCCCGAGCTCGGTATTGCTACATTCCGGCTGGTGAACGAGGGGCAGGCCCACATCTATAGATTTGCCGGATTTTCTGATTGGCCTAAATAAAGGTTTAGAATGAAGCCCACCAATCTGTACCATTACAAGGCTTATGTGACCCGGGTCTACAGCGGGGAGAGCTGTATTGTGGATATCGATCTGGGATTGGACGTCTGGACCCGTGGCCGGGAGATTCGATTCCACCGTATCCAGGCACCGGCCTCAACCGGCAACGGTAAACAGGCTGCCCAGGAAGCCCGTGATTTCCTCCGTTCCCTGATCCTGGATCGGGAAGTGTTGCTACGTACCGTTAAGGATCGGACCGGCAAGTCCAAGTCTCTGCCGGCGGAGATGGTGGTGGTCACGGAAAGCGGCGAGATCATCAACGTCAACGAGGCCCTGGTAGCGGCGGGCCACGCCGTCCTCACGGACACCTGAGCCTAACGGCGCATCAACCGCCCCGGCGATAGCGGCCCATCAGTTCCCCCTGGGCCAGAACATAGTTTTTCGCGGCGTCCAAGACCTCCTGCTTGGTAGCCCCGGGATCCAGCCCCAACTTGGTATCCAGTGCGTATAGCTTGAAGTAGTAGCGGTGCGTCCCGGATGGTGGGCAGGGTCCGCCCCAGTCGTTGCGCCCCCAACTGTTGCGTCCCTGCGCCGCGCCCCAACTGTTCAGCTGCTCGGGAGTGACGCCCTCGGGTAACCCCGTACCGTCGGGGGGCAGGTCGTAGAGCACCCAGTGAACCCAGGTACCGCCGGGTGCGTCCGGGTCGTCGACGATCAGCAGCAACGAGCAGGCGCTGTCCGGCACGCCGCTCCAGGCCAGGGTGGGTGAGAGGTCTTCACCGTCACAAGTGTAACGGCTGGGGATCAGCTCGCCAGGGCCGAAGGCGGTGGATGTGAGTTCCATGATACCCTCCTCAGTGACGCCGGCGCTGTCGGTGGTCTGGCCGTACAGTGTCCCCATTAGCAGGACTATCGGGATCAGCAGTGACATACCCCTCATACCGTGACAGCCAGGGGCCTTCACCGCCGGGTGAGTGGTTGTAGTGTGGTGATACATGCGGCAACTTCCTTGACAGGTTGGGCATCGTTGTACTAACACCGGCAAGTTAAGCACTCCGGCGCTGGTTTGGGTCACGATAGGGCCATAAAAGGACCACGATAGGATATCAATAGGCCCTCAAAAGGACCACCAAAGGTCCACTAAAGGGTCACTAAAGGATCACCCTCACCGACGGGGGAAGTGATACCATACGGGTTTTTCAAAAAAAATTAACCCCAAAAAGCAGTAATTAGATCATAAGGCATTGAGAATGAAGGGGTTAATATCTGTTAGATACCGGGGCCGGACACCTCACCCTTCTCGCTGCGCGAGGTCCCTCTCCCAACATACACGGTGCAAGCCTAAGGGAGAGGGAATTTGATACTCGATTTTCAAAGAGCGGGGGGAATATAGGGCCTCGGGTGGGGCGCTGTCGTTCGCCTGGTGCGCGATGAGCAGGATTTGCCGCTGATTATCTACAGGTCAAGGAAAAGGCAATCCGTAATTGGACGAGCCAGGGGAGAATCCCCACTTCCAAGATCGGCGGGGCGACAAGGTACAGCAAGGCCGCCTTGGATGAGGAGTTGACCCCAAAAAAAAGAGAGAAATAGTAGGTGAGAAGTGGAACTTCTCCAAATCCTCCCCCACATTTACATAGCAGTCCCCCACCTTGATCCTGCTTATATTCCGACTGACCGACTCTATATCTATTCTACTCTACGCGAGGCCAAATGGGCAAACTATCCACCCTCATTGATGAACTCCGCCGCCGGAGGGTGTTGCGGGTAGCTGCGTTCTATGGTGGCATCGCTTTCGTTATCATCCAGATTATCGACGGTACCTTCGAGTATCTCCGCATACCAACCTGGGTCGGCACGACCATCATCATGCTGCTGCTCATTGGCTTTCCCATCGCTATTCTGCTCTCCTGGGTATTCGACATTACTGAAGAAGGGATCGTGCGCGCAAAGGGACGCCCGATCGACGCAAGCCGAAAAGCCGTGTCGCTTGTGGGCAACAAGGCCCTCATCGTAATAGCTATCGCGGCGGTTGCCTTCGGCATCTGGGGTCGATGGGGCACACATGATGGAGACGATTTGCCTATCATCGCCGTGCTACCATTCCATAATTATAGTGAGGATAACAGCGATTGGTTCGCCGACGGTTTTACCGATGTGCTCACCAGCCAACTCATGAGCCTGTCAAGCGTAGGTGTTATCTCCCGGACCTCCACAATGCACTACAAAAACACCACGCTGAATGCCACTGAAGTGGGCAAAGAACTGGGCGCTAATCTTGTGTTGGAAGGATCTGTGCTGCGCTCGGGAGGAAAGGTACGTATTACCGGCCAGCTCATCGATACCCGCACAGACCGGCATCTGTGGGCGTCGAGCTACGAACGGAGCATGGACGACGTTATCGCCCTGCAATCAGATGTGGCCCTGGCCATCGCTCGGGCGCTGAAGAGCAGATTGACGCCCGAAGAAGAGCAGAGTTTATCCGCCGCCCCCACAGACAATCCAGAAGCCTACGACCTGTATCTTAAGGGATTGAGCCTTTTCGCCGAGTGGGAGCTCCACCCTGGAGCGACTCTGGTAGCTCGGATTAAACAACTTGACCTAGCCGTGGAGGCCTTTTCGGCGGCACTGACCATTGATCCAGCCCTCACCGATGCTTATGTGCCGATAGTAAACATACACGGGCTCAACTACAATCGGGGCAATGGTGCTGACCCCACACCAGCCCGCTTTCAGGCCCTGACCGATGCATTGGCCCGTGTGGAGACGGTGGCACCGGGCACGGTTGAGGCCCAGCAGGCCAGGGGGCTATATCATTACTATGGCGATGGCAATTTCCGGCGGGCACTTGAGTATTTCGAGCCACTACAAGCCCACGATCCCAATGATCCTCAATTGCTCTTCATGCTGGGCCTGGTTTACCGACGTCTGGGAAGGTGGGAAGAAGGGCTGGAACTGCTTATACAGGCGGCCGATCTGAACCCGAGAAGCCCCGTTTACGTCGATGCAGTTCTGGACACCTACCGACGATTGTGGCGCTATGATGAAGGCCAACGGTACTTTGAGCGACTCAAGTTTATGGGAGCCACTGAGCGCTACGTCGTTCGCGCCTGGTTCGCAATTGAGGGTCGGGGTGATCTCGAGGAAGGGTGGCAAATCCTGCAGGAGATGTACCGGGAGCTCGGTTCGACAAGGTCCGACTTTTCACTTATCAATGTAGCGGTTTACCGGCATGACTTCGATGCAGCTCATCAGATTCTTGATCAGACAACAGCCCTTGAACTAAGGGAAATATTAAGTTATCGCGCCTGGGTTTACGCTGCAGAAGGGCGACATAGTGAGGCAAGGGCTACTGCGGCACAGGCTCTGAAGATGATTGATGATACCCAGATGGGCGCATGGGATGAGGAAATTGAAGTTGCTTTACATTACGCTACTCTAGGCGATAGTACCCTGGCCACCAGGCTTGTTGAATCGTTCTTGAGCAAGATGAATCCAACAGTCGACGCCGTGGCTGGTCCGAGGTATTTGCTCTATGCCAGCGCTGTAATGCTAAATATAGGCAACCTGGAATTAGGCCTTGATTATCTCGAGGAGTCGTTGAGATATCCAGTTAATTTCACCGTGCACGATTTACGCTACTCATATACTTACGATCCGGTGCGGCAGCACCCCCGGTTTATTGCTCTGATAGAAAAATACAGTGGCGGGCGCTAATGCCCTCCCCCCTCGCAAACTTCATCGCCGAACTCCGCCGCCGCCGGGTGTTCCGGGTAGCCGCCTTCTATGGCGGTATTGCGTTTGTAATAGTGCAGATTATCGATGGCACCTTCGAGGTTATGGGAATACCAGCATGGGTTAGCCGCTTGGTCATTATTTTCCTGGTCATCGGTTTCCCCGTCTCCATGATACTGGCCTGGGTATTCGATATCACCGACGAGGGCATCGTGCGGACGAAGGGTTCTTCGACAGGCTCAGGACGGCCGGAAGGACAATCGGCAAGACCGCTCATCGGTAACACGGCATTGGGGATTGTGGCATCAATAGCAATATTTGTTGCGATGTGGAGCTTTATTGGCAGGAGTGGGGAGAGCCCAACTACCTCATTTGAACATTCAATAGCAGTGATGCCCTTTGACAACCTCACTGGGGACGAAGCCTTCGACGTATGGAGTAAGGGAATGGCGCGGCTGGTGACCACCAAGCTGTCCGGGAGTGAGGATCTTTATGTGCTAGACAGCCAGGCGGCATTTGACATATTAGACGGTCTGACACGGGTTAGGGAGACAGTAAAACAGGCGGGACTAAACCTGGAAGCGATGCAGAATGTTGGCGAACGAGCCCAAGTGGAGAACCTCATTCTCGGGGAGATTCTGAAAGCTGGAAGCCGTTTGCGGCTGTCAGTTCGTGTGGTCTTGGCCAAATCGGGGGAGGTACTCTTCGCTACCCAAACGAATGGGGACACTGAAGATGATCTTTTTGCCATGGCCGAAGGTTTGGCCCAAGCCGTTCAGGACCACTTGGAAATTGAAGTTCTTGAAAAGGATCTGGTTCCCGATATTGCTATTGGATTTACCTCGGCCGAGGCCTACCGGTTATTTCTCGATGCTTGGGAATTATGGCTTACGGCCAGACCTGATTTTGAGGAAGTCCTTGTATTGCTTGAACAGGCATGGGAGCTAGATCCGCAACCAACTCTGGCCACCCATTTAATCACCTTGTATCATCAACTATACATGCCCGATTCTTTGGCCAGCATTCGGGCGCAGGTGGAGCCCAGGCTACCGGGTCTTCCGCTTACCCAGCGACATGAAATCATGGCCAGTATCGCTGCTGCAGAAAAAGACTACGCCAAGGCGGCCAGGCATCTGGAAGTATACCTTAACAGGCAACCCTCCAATAGGGCGTGGTGGTACAACCTTGGGTTCTTTCAATGCAACATGGGGCAGTGGGGAAAAGGTGCCAAATCATTCGAATATGCTCTCGAATTGAGTCGACGTTGGAATAGCCCTTTAACTTGGACATATTTATATACTGACTTGGCCGAGGCCTACCACGAACTTGGGCGCCACCAGGAAGAACCAGCCATCTTCCTTGAAGGCTTGGCACTTTGGCCAGATATGGCAAATCTACAGCGCCTCTTGGGATCAAGCTACCTGGAGTTGGGCAGGGCATCGGAGGCTACCCAAGCACTGGCCCAAATGGACCGCCTGGCAAGACAATCCGGAGTGTCCATGTCCACAATTTTTCGCTGGCGGGGTGACGCCTATGATCGGGCAGGTTCTCTCGATTCGGCCCAGGTCTACTACGAGTCCGCCTTGGCTGCCGATAGTGAAAATGCAGATAACTTAAAGGCCTTGGCTTACTATCTCATCGACAATGATCTCGACATTGACCGGGGAGTCGCATTGGCTGAAAAGGCTGTCGCGCTCATGCCTGATGTTGATTATATTTTAGACACCTATGGTTGGGGGCTCTACAAACAGGGGCACAACCAACAGGCCCTGGAAATCCTGGAAAAAGCCTACCGGTTGGCTATATATGTCTACTACCCCCAGTCGCAGCACCTATCTATCGTCCGCAAAGCCGTCGCGGAGGGGAAGCAATGACCTCTCCTCTCTCCACCTTTATCGCCGAACTCCGCCAGTATCCACAATTGCCTCTGTTGAATCCACATCGGGTGTTGCCACTATTGCCATCCTTGATTTCCAGGGTATCGGTGTCTCAGCGCAAGAGGCATTGGTGCTGACTAACCGGCTAGCGACAAAAATGGTCGCCCTAGGCACATACGTGGTGATCGAGCGCGGGCAGATGGAGCAGATTCTTCGGGAACAGGATTTTCAACTCACCGGGTGCATATCTGACGAATGTGCTGTCGAGATCGGCCAACTTCTCGGTGCCCAACAAATGCTGGCGGGTTCGTTTGGAAAGCTCGGTACCATCTTTACGATTGACATGAAAATCATAGATGTTGGAACGGGACGAATTCTGAAATCCACATCATATGATATTGAAGGCTCTATCAATCGGCTGCTATCTGAGGGGCTGGAAGAAGCGGTAGGGCGGATTACCAATACAGACTAAGTAGGCCTCACCCGTTCGCTCGCCGTCTCTTCAAACACGTGCCGAATAACCTGCTCGCCCGCGGCTGTGAGGTCCAGCTGGCGGCGGCCCATGACCCGGCGGGCCACCTGCAGGCACTTTTCCAGGCGGTATTCCTGCAAACCGCCGGCGCCGCCCCAACTGAAGCTGGGTATGTACTTGGGTGGGAAGTCGGCCCCGAAGATATTGCAGCCCACGCCCAGGACAGTGCCGGTGTTCAGTATGGTGTTGATGCCGGTTTTGGTATGGTCGCCGATAGTGGCACCCACGAACATGGAGCCGGTGTCCACCATTTCGCCTTCCACTATCACCTTCACATTGCCGTAGTCGTTCTTCAGGTCGCTGTTGCTGGTGCAGGCCCCCAGGTTGACCCACTGGCCCAGGTAGGCGTGGCCCACGAAGCCGTCGTGCTGCTTGTTGGAGTAGCTGTGGAAAATGCTCTCTTCCACCTCGCCGCCCACCTTGCACACCTCGCCGATGGTGGTACCCTCGTAAATCTTGGCCCCCATTTTGATGGCTGACTTGTATCCCACGTAGACCGGCCCTTCGATGAGCGCCCCGGCCATGATGGTGGCGTCCCGGTCGATGAAGATCGGTCCACTGGAGGCATCCAGCACCGCGCCCGGCCGGACCTTGGAGCCGGGGGCCAGGCACAGGTTGCCCTTTTCCACCAGATGGGCGCCGTCCATTACCAGGCCTTCAATGGCCCCCGCGGTAGCCACTAACGGGAAGTCGGCGATGATCTGGTCGGCATTGTGGTGCACCAGGTCCCAGGGCCATTCGATGATGGTGGCCTCGACCTCCTCAACGTCCACCGCCGGTGTTTGTGACTGTTGTTTACCCGGGTCCAAAGCAGCCAACCGGTCGCCGGACATGCGGGCAGCCACCAGCTGGTCGCCGCAACGGTAGTAGCGGTCGGGGCCTTCCAGCGGTATCCGGCGGGCCAGGTCGGCGTTCCAGAGCACCCGTCCGTTCACCGCCAGCACGGTCCCGCCGGGCAGCTGGTTCACTTTAGCGTCAGGGTTCCCCTCGGCCAGGTATTCCGCCAGGTAGGGGCGGCATTCCAGGGCGTATTCCGGCGGGTTGTAGGCCCGCAATATCTTCTCGCGCAGGGTCAAAATGCCACAGCGCAGGTCGTAAGCCGGGCGCAGCCAGGTCAGGGGCAGCAGGCGGCGGCTGTCACCGCCTTCAGTTATCCATAGGGTCACGGTTTTCTCCATCAGTTTTCATTACTCAGGTTCATTCGTTTCAGACAGCGCGGTGGCGTTACCGGTCAAATGCGGTTTGCCAACGGTCCATCAATTTAAGGTCCGGATTGCGGCGCTGGTCAGGGAGGGCCTGGTAGACGGCCGAATGAATCCGCTGGCGCCAGTCGTAATATTTGGGGTGCTTCCAAGCCCGGTGGGGATGGACCGCGTTGGTCAGCAGGATCACGAAGACCCGGTTCTCAGGATCCATCCAGATGGAAGTGCCGGTGAAGCCGGTGTGTCCGAAACTGGATGAGGAAGCATAAACTCCGGCGGAAGCCTCACCGGCGGGACTGTCCCAGCCCAGGCAACGGGAACTACCGGGGATCACCTCAGCCCGATGGGTAAACTGGGCTACGGTCTCAGGACCAAAGATTAGCGAGTCGCGGTAGACACCACCGTTGAGCATCATCTGGGCCAAGATTGCCAGGTCGGCGGCGGTGGAGAACAGCCCGGCATGACCGGCCACACCCCCCAGGCTCCAGGAATTCTCGTCGTGGACGTAGCCGTGAACCAGCACGTTGCTGTCAAGCTGGCTGTATTCGGTGGGCACTATGCGGGCCAGGCGTTCGCCGGGGGGATTGAAATAGGTGGAGTTCATTCCCAGCGGCTTAAATATCATGCTATCCAGGTAGACGTCCAGCGACAGACCGGAGAGCCGTTCGACAATCTTGCCCAGGGTGATAAAACCGATATCGGAGTAGATGGTTTCAGCACCCGGGATGGTGTCCAGGGGAGTGGCATAAACGCTATCCAGCCGGTTGGCGACAGTGCCCTCCATCAGGAAAAATTGCCTGAAGGGGGGCAATCCCGAACTGTGGGTCAGCAGGTGGCGGATGGTCACCCGGGCTTTCATCCGGGATTGGGCGGGAGTCGGGCCGCGAAACTCCGGTAGATAGTGGGCCACTTTTTCATCCAGATCCAGT
>SDBT01018635.1_pt1 | contig 10903 bp, 9 predicted proteins | sample 2277101 | NCBI WGS metagenome assembly SDBT01 (sample SAMN10404973, study PRJNA504765) | marine sediment metagenome | isolation source: marine sediment core GS10_PC15, 103 cmbsf | place: Arctic Ocean: Southern Knipovich Ridge | collected 2010 | reverse complement strand
ACAATAAGTATTGATGGGATATCAATAAAAAGTACAAGACTTCCACCCGAAAGGATACCAAATACTATAAACCCTACTCCAACAACAAGGCCTATTATGCTGGCAAGATCCATTTATTTTTCCTGACATATTTATTTTTCAGTTATCGGTTTGTGCAAAATATTTCGTTTATACTCTACAACCTTATTAACAACATCTTCCACAGATTCCTTTACCATTATTTTCTGACCCGTGGTAAGAGTAACGATTGTATCAGGAAGAGCCTCAACAAATTCAATCAAATCAGAATTTATAACAATTTTTGAATCATTAAGCTTTGTTAAATTGATCATAACGCTCTCTATCTTTAAACTTGTTTTCCCAGTTAATCACAATATTTCTTGCCGATTACTATATAACATTATATAAATCAAGCATGTGGAAAGCCACATGGAATTTTGATAGGCTATACTGATTTTCACCCAAAATGGGGCTTCCCAATATATGCTTTTAACAATATAATAAATTACAGCAAATACGCTATCTAAATTTATCGTTTCATATTTACCGTTTCCTGCAGCATTTCATCAGCAGTAGTCACTGTCCTCGCATTCGCCTGGAAAGAACGCTGGGCTATAATCATGTTTGTAAACTCTTCCGCGATATCCACATTGGACATTTCAACTGCGCCTGGTACAATAATAGCGTTAATTGATGTTCCGGCTTGCCCGTATATCGGAAGTCCTGAGTTTGACGAAACATCAAAAACATTATCCCCAACCCTTAACAAACCTGAAGGATTATTGAACGTTGCTAAAACAAGCTTGGATAAAACGCGTGAATTACCATTGGTAAACATTCCGGTTATGGTTCCAGTATCATCAATCCCCACATTATCCAGCACACCCGAAGTATATCCATTCTGATCTCTGGCAATTACTGTGGATGTACTTGAAAACTGGCTTATACCATCTGCAGTACCAGCAGTTCCAAAATTCAATACTATATCCATTGGTACTTCCGCACCGGTCTTCGGATCAAATGTAAACGAACTTGCACCCTGCGAGTAAGTGAAAGTCTCCATTTTACCGGTTGAATCAAATCTAACTGATCCACTATATCCACCGGATAACTCAGCCTGTTCAGGAATCGAAATATCCCATATCCATCTATTGGGAAGCTTCACATCTTTCTTGAAGGAAAGTGTAAGTGTATGAGGATTACCGAGAGAATCGAAAACACGTACAGAAGCTGAGTGAATCACGTCTTCAGATTCCTGAATTTGGACCCAATTTCCGACAGTAGCATCAAATACGCTGTCGAAAACATTATCTGTACCTGTGGTAATATTTACCGCGATAACTTCGTTTAATAATCCACCGTCAGCGTTTATAATCAAGTTTCCTTTAGTACTGTCAATCTCAACAGCATTCTGATTTGTAATACTGAAAGCGTCTTTAACCTGCTGAGTTAAATCGCCGAACGTAATACTTATACCAGCTCCGTCATCAACAGTGATTTCAAAAGGATCGGCATCACCGCCTTCGATGGAGTCAACTTCTAAACCGCCGACTCTGCCGCTGACATAAATCGTATCCGCCAGTGTCAATCCCAGATCAGTGCCCTCTGAATTACGGAGAATTGTAAGGGCATCTGAGGATCCTGCTACATGAGAAAACTCATCGGTTAACCTATCACCGACTATACCGTCGGCAACGGCCAGGGCTTTATTGAGAACGGAATTAACACTCGAAAGTGTCAGCATATTATTCGCACCACCGAGATTTGTGAATTCTAATGCGCTATCATCATTTAATATAACAGCCATGGAAGGATCGGCAGAAGCCGCACCGAAATCATTGTTTATTTCTGCGATAAGGTCATCAAGTGTATGAAAATCCATACTTCCCACACCAGTATCTGTCGAAACGTATGTGTACGTTTTAGATATAGCATTACCTCCGCTTGAATCGGAAATCCCGACAGTTACTGTGGTTGAATTACTCGAAAGACCTGTTATCAGAAGATCAGCGACCCCATTAGCAAAAAGACCGTTCATATCCGTCGTGGAACCGGCAACTTCTTTTGCAAAAAGCCTGTTTGTTTTTATAATGTTTCCAATAGGTTCAGCAGAAGCATCAAGATTACCTACAAAATTTACATCTGTAGTCGCCTTTGCTTCGTCAACAGTCCCGAATGGCACAATTACATCATTTATTGGGGAACCGTCACCCACCTCACCTGCTTCATTGGCAACTCTACCTTGAACTTTCATGCCGTTAAACGGTACTACCAGTCTGCCATTGGAATCCCATTGAAATGCACCTGCTCTTGTAAAGAAATCACGCTGGCCATCTGAAACCACAAAAAATCCATCGCCGCGGATAGCCAGATCAGTCTGGTTGCCGGTTGACAGAATATTACCTTGAACGATAATACTATCAATAGAACCAATTGAGGAACCGTTACCTATCTGAAGCGGGTTTACACCACCCTGTTCTCCTGGTGGCCTTGAGGCTCCCTGAAGCAGTATTGCGAACGATTCCTCAAAAGTCAAACGGCCCCGTTTGAAGCCTATAGTACCAGAATTAGCAATATTATTCGCAATGACATCAAAACATGTTGCTTGATTTCTAATACCACTTACTGCGGTGTACATTGCTCTTTGTGACATTTTTTTACCTCCTTGAGATTTTTTACCGCCTCTGTCATTCAGCGGATTCAGGCCTCCTCAATGAGGTCCGGCCTGTTTTTGTTTATAGTTATGCTATTAACGTACTGTCAATATTTGTAAACACATTGTTTCTTGTGCTGTTACCAGCCATGGCTGTAACAACGGTCTGATTTTTAATACTCACAATAAATGCCTTGTCATTAATGAGAATTAGAGAATCGTTCACTCCTTTTTCTCCCGCTTTTGAAATAGCATCAGAAAGACGAGAAAGCTCATCCTGTTCCAGAGTAATACTACGTTCCTTAATTCTTTCCATAGCATGAGCACTAAACTTCACACCCGCTTGCTGTTCCAGACGTGCCTTAAGAACTTCAGAAAAGGTTAAATCACGGCCAACCCGGTTGACTTTCGCAAGACCGTTCTCGAGTCTAAATTCTTTAGAATACCCAAGCCTTGAGATCATTTCAGCCATTCTTCACCTCCTTCAAGATATTCAATTTTCTATATTTACTCATTTTCTGTAATAATTTTTACCTTGTCAAATGGTACAAGTACCCCGCCAATATTCAATTGTGGTATACCATCTTTATAGAAAATACCTTCAACAACACCTGAAAACACCTGAGAAACTCCAACCTCATAATTCAATAAATCGTACGCTTCAATGGTATATGTATACACTCCCGATTTGGATTTAACACCTATATTGTTTACACCATCCCATTTATAGGTATTAAGACCATCATCCATTATACCCAGTGAAGTCGACATTATGATGTTTCCACTTTCGTCAGTAATTTCTAAGTTACCCCAAGAAACCGCCGAATCGAGATCGAACCGAAGTTCAACAGGATCTTTGCCGTTGTATGTGAAAGAATTTGTTTCAGCAGTGACATATTTACCGAAATAGTTAATTATCATAGCGTTAGATACCGCTTCAGTCATGACGGTATTGCTATCCAAACTCTTCTCAAGGGTAGCATTCATAAGAGTCATTTGCTCTAAAGTGCTGAACTGAGCAAGCTGGGATATGAATTCAGTATTGTCTGCAGGATTCAGTGGATCCTGATTTTTTAGTTGTGCAAGCAAAAGGGTCAGGAAATCGTTTTTTCCAAGCGAAGAAACATCAAAATTAGATTCTGGCTTTGAATACTCTTCGTTATTACCCTTTATTACACTTTTGTTGGCGGTCGAATACTGTCCATATGAAACATAACTTGTTGGTAAGGTAGATCTTGGCATCATAGTTATCACCCCTTCTCACGAGATAATTATACCCATATATCAAAAACTTCAGAGTACATTGATTTATTGCGTAATGGTTTACTTATAGTTGTCTGATCCTCAGAGGGAACAGATGAATTATTTGCGTAAGTAGATCCGTTTTGTGCTATTTTCGCAAAATTTTTAAAAATCTCCATTCTCGCCCAATTATCACTCCCACCGTTATGCCCAACCTGAACATCGAATGAATCAACTTTCAGTCCATTCTGAGTTAAACTTTCACGGAGTTCTGATATACTGGACTGTATAAGTTCTTTCACTTCTTGGGATTCTACAATAATTCTGCCGGTGATCCTGGAATGATCGGTAATAATATCCAGTTGCAGCCGTCCTAGACTGGGCGGTTCAAGTTTGATTACCGCGCTCGAAAGTCCTTTATGGTTCATGAATCTGGCTTGACGGACAATACTCTTCAGGACTTGTTTTTCATCTGCTTCACTGTAAATTCTTCCCCGGCTGTAAGTTACTAATCTGGAACTGAAAATCGATTCCCCCATATTTTCCGAAGTGCCCTGTAAACCAAAATATTGCTCCCCTGAATCCATCTTTGTTTCCGGTATATTATCCCAAGACGGTTTCTCTAAACCGGATAAATTCTTTTGAGTTAATTCCAAGTCATTCAAATCTTGTGCTATCTCTTTAGCTTCATTATTTTCACTCACATTAATTACCTGCAAATTATCCTTATTTGGAACATTTGACTCTGCGTTTCTTTCAGAATTATCGGCTCTGTATGATGTCTTGATTTCAGAATTAGATTTGGAACTTTCGCCCTTTTTCTCACCATCAGATATTACTTCAGCTCCTGAAACACTGCTATATGTAATCGATTGTTTAGTTACCGTTTTACCGGCTCCGGCACCTTCAATATTTTCTCTGGAAATATGGGAAGAGTTATCATTGCCCTCAACAGTATTATCTTGTATGTTCTTTATTCCGACGGAAATATTTTCACTGTCAGCAAGTTCTACTTTAGAACTTTCTTTTATCATGCTAGAAGATGTAGAATTTTCAATTATCGGTTTATTCTTAATCATTGTTTCATTGCTATCAAATGCAGCAGCTATATTGTGATCTTGACTCGTATTTTCCGACCCATTTTCGTAAAGGGTAACACGGGAGTTTAAAAAACCTTCATCTTTATTAAACTTTTGTGTGGAATGCGTCGGTAAAACGTCCATTGAACTCTCAATACTTGTATTAATCTCCGCTCTATGGAACATACTCTTTACACTTTTATCTGAATCATTAATAATCTTGCCGCCAAACTCTTTAACCGCTTCAGATTCTTTGCCAATCATTTCAGGAGAGTTGACAATTTGAGTTGATCCATCATCGAGGAATTCCACACCCTTTTCGGCAGTATTTATATCCGAAAAAACTGAATTCTGATTATTTATCCGTGTGTACCGTAAATACTCAAGTGTTTCGGAATCAACTTTGAAATTATTTTCAATTTCAACGAGTCCGGGATTTAACTCATTTGTAGAATACAATACTGTAGTATTCCTTATCTCAGCCTTTTCATGCACGATCTTTGGCCCTATATCCGTGACTGGTAATCCTTTAATATTCAATTGTTTTAGTATATCTTGATTTGATATCTGCGCGGAAAAAATATCAGCAACGTTTTCTTGACTCATCACGTTATCATGAACAGTCCCCTTGAAGAGAGTCGAACTTTGAGATGCAGAATTATTATTTGACGCATTAGTAGTTGGAATTGATTTTGATCCTGATTTGACAGAAGTACCGGACTTTACAACAATTGCGATTTCAATTTGCTCGCCTGAAGATGAATATTTTTGTAAAAGTTTAAGAAGTGCGGTATCTGATGATGTTGTTTCAAGAGGTTTAACAACCAACGGTGCTTTATCTGACGATGTATACAGAAAGAATCGTGGCACATCAGTATCTTTTTCAGCTGCTTCTATTACAAACTTTTCTACAGAAACTCGTGAAGCTATATAATTCACATTAGATTTTATCCCGTTTTGTGCTTCACTTAAGTTTTTTTGAGGAAAATCATATTCTGTTATAATTATCTTATCATTATCAATGTTATCAGAATTGTTTGTAATATCAGAACCAATAAGGCCAGAATCAAATTGAACAGGCTGAGAGAGATTTGTGTAAATTAAAGGTGTTTTTTCCAGAACCTTTTCATTTTCCAATACAACAGATGAAGTATCAACCGCATGAGTAACTGAGTCATCGACTATCTGAGTACCTTCATAACTCTTTAAATCAATACTCTCTTTACCATGAGTTTCTTCCGGAACATCCCTATTCTCCAATACAACAGATGAAGTATCAACCGCATGAGTAACTGAGTCATCGACTATCTGAGTACCATTATAATCCTTTAAATCAATACCTTCTTTACCATGAGTTTCTTCCAGAACATCCCTATTCTCCGATACAACAGATGAGGTATCAACCGTATGAGTAACTGAGTCATCGACTATCTGAGTACCTTCATAACTCTTTAAATCAATACTCTCTTTACCATGAGTTTTTTTCGTATTAACAAGTGCATTTACAGTATTCACGTCAATGAATAATGCCAGAGCAATCCTATCCGGTTCGGTGTCTCCGTCATGTCCTGCAAAAACAATCGTAACAGGTATAGAAATATTTTCCTTGCTGTCACTCTGCAAAATCAGTTCCGCATTTAACATTTCATTTTCACAAGCAGCAAGAGAAATAGAACCATTCTCAAAAAAAGTCACATCTCCAGATGTGGATGTTTCACCTGTCTGTCTCATTTCATTTGTCACACCAACACCGGTTGACTCGAAACCGTAAACCATATTCTCGTTTTTGCTTATCAAATACGAAAGGAGTGTAGCAAAATCTTTTTTGTCAAGTGTACATGTATCAGTTGTCTTAACATCTGTAGATAAAAACTTTGCTAATTCATCAAAATTAATATTTTGGAGATTTATTAACATTATTATTCCGCCACCTCATCCATTGAAAGGAGCTTATTGAGCCGGGTTGCCTTGTTTACATCCTGTTCTGCAATTGCACCTAACAGTCTTGCTGCGGTGCGTTCCTGCATCCTTGATATAATCTTCACAGCAAGTGTGTCATTCATTCCAATGAAAAGAGGTGTTGCCATTTGTGTTTTCATACTGTCATATAATTTCGCCATTTTTCCGGCATTTTCATCCTGTAAAAGTTCTCTTCCGGTTTGTAACTCTCTCTGTTTTTCTTCTATACTTCTCTCTTTTTCTTCAAGAGTTGCCATCAGCAGTTTTAGCGAATCTATAGTAGTCTGAATAGCTTTTAACTCCTCTTCTTTTTCCTTTGTCCTCCCAAGAACATTTGAATACATGCTCATACCAAATAGCGTAGAATCAGCAACATTTTCAGGAGGCTCCATAGTTTGTAGAGCACGTAAGGAATCCTCTCTCGCCTCTCTCCTTTCAATTAGCCCTGCCTGGTATTCTGATGGAGTACCATACTTTTTCAAGCCAGAAAAATAGAAAGTAAGCAGAACTATCAGAAAAAATGGCAGAGTTAGAAGAAAAACCATAATTTTTTTGTTCTTGACCATCTTTAATCCCTCATCAATTTCTGGAGACATTTACCCGATAAAAATACACGTGCAACTAACATGCCAATATAAGAAAATACCTTTATTATTTTCCCTTTTTATTGTGCAACAGGACACTACACAACATTATAATAATATGTATTATTTCGTTTCAGGCAAGAATTTTATTCCATTAATGGTATTTTTTTCCGTGTGCCAAACAAAAGAGGGTGATTGTTGTGAGTTTAAGCTCTGTATTGTCTGAGAAAAACATCGATGTTTTTTAGCTGAATGCGATTTCGGAAATTTTGATTGAAAATACTTCTTAAATACAATTGTAGTTATTAAAGAAAATGTTTTTCTGGAAGGATATTAGTGGAAATCAGAAAATGTTTTTTTACAGATACTGATTATTGTAACGCTGTGTGGCGAACTCGTCAATAAGGGCCTGTTCCTCTTTTATAACAGCCTGGTTGTACTCTTCAAGCTTGTTTTCTTTTAGTCTTTCAAGTATTCTTTTCTTTTTTGTAGCCTCAGTAAGCTCCGACCGTTTTTCTCCTGCAAGTTCCTCTGCTTTTTTCACTGCTTTTTTCTGCTTGGATTTATTTTTTTCAAGCGATCGGGCATAGAAAAAATTGCGCATGAGAGTTCTCACCGAGATTTTACCCTGTCCGGATTCATCCATAAATCTGTTATGCTGGTCAATGTTATTGACAATAGCATTGTACTGCGCTTCTTCATGTTTGAGATGGCCAAGGACAACCCCGAATTCACGTTTTTTTTCTTCTTCTTTTGCCGCACGGAAACGAAGCAAGCTTTCTAATCGAAATCTAAAACGGTTCAAGATAGACCCCCTATTGCTTCTTCGAGCATTTCCAGAGTCTTTTCGGGAGGTGTGCTTTCATCAATATCCTGCCTGAGAAAAGCATTGATGTGTTCTATACGATTTATAGCCCTGTCAATGTTAGGATTGGAACCAGAAACATATGCCCCAATATTTATCAGATCCTCGGATTCAATATAGGTGGCATAAATTTCTATTAACTTTTTTACCATCTTCTTGTGTTTATCGTCGATTATATCATACTGAACCCTTGAAATGCTCGATAGAATATCTACGGCAGGATAATGGCCTCTGTTAGCAAGTCTTCTCGATAGCATAATATGACCGTCAATAACTGAACGAACAATATCACTGACAGGCTCATTGGCATCATCACCCTCCACAAGAACCGTATAAATGCCGGTAATTGAACCCTTGTTCGAGGTTCCGGCACGTTCGAGTATCTTCGGCATAAGAGTGAATACCGACGGCGTATAGCCTTTGGTTGTTGGAGGCTCACCTGCAGAAAGACCGACTTCACGCTGTGCTATTGCTACCCTGGAAATCGAATCCATCAGAAAGACAACATCTCGTCCCAGATTCCGGAAGTATTCCGCTATGGTCATCGCCAGTTTTGCCCCCTGAAGCCTGAGAATGGGAGAAAGATCAGAGGTCACAACAACTACAACAGACCTTTTGAGCCCTTCCTCACCAAGATCCTTCTCAAGGAATTCACGTACTTCGCGTCCGCGTTCTCCTACAAGGGCAATAACATTCACATCGGCGATGACCTTGCGAGCTATCATACCAAGTGTTATACTCTTTCCAACACCACTACCAGAAAAAATGCCAATCCGCTGACCTTTGCCGATAGTCACAACTCCATCAATTGCACGGATCCGAGTCCAGAGAGGTTTGGTGATGCGGCTACGGTGAAGTGGATTGATTCTTTCTCCTGTAAGAGGAAATTTTTCTGTAAGTTCAAGCGGACCTTTACCATCTATGGGATTACCAAACCCATCCAAAACCCTGCCAATGAGATTGGGTCCAACATTCACCATAAATGGACTACCGGTTGCAGAAACTTTCATCCCCGGGGCAATGCCGCCTAAATCCCCCAGCGGCATAAGTAAAATCCTGTTATCACGGAATCCTACTACCTCCGCTAAAACCTTCTTATCCGTACCGTATTCAATTTTACATATTTCGCCGATGGATGACTGGGGACCTTTGGATTCAACGAGCGGTCCGCGGGATTCCACAACAACACCGCAGTGTGCTATTGTAAGGGTGCTTTTGAGAACTTCATGATATTCCTCAAAAGGAATAACCTTCATATGTAAACCTGTATCGATTTAGTATTTGTTTTCTCAGTGTATCAAAAAAATTTAAAACACCGGTAATTTATCTTATGTTAAGGGAAATCGAAACGGGTGATGATATTAATTATCAATCTTTAAAAGCTCATCCGTTAGAATATCGAGACGACTGGATAGGGATGCATCAATTATTCCGCCCTCGGTTTCAATAAGGCAATCACCAGAGCTTAACCGCTTATCAATTTCTATACGAAATTCCTTCACGTTGCCTGCCATACCTAACCATTTGTCATATTTAGAATTAATAAACTTGTAATCTTCAGCGGAGACTTTTAATATTATTATCTCACTACTTACTATGCGAGACATGGTTTCAGTAACTGTAGTTTCAATAATCTTGGTATCTGTTTTTATACTTTTATTTATTATTTTTTCAGCGATGTTTACAGCAAGTTTGATTATATTTTCTTCAAGACCTCGAAAGGCTTTTTCTTTTGTTCTTTTTGCTTCGTTTAACAGAGATTCTATAACTTTTATTCGATCCGAAAAGTGCTTATCTATATAATTCTCACGGTCAGCGTATTCTTTATCCAAACCTTCATTGAACCCTTTTTCATACCCGCTTTGAAAAGCTTCCTCAATTTTATTATTTATAGCAACATGCTCCTCAATCTCCCCCCGCCACTTCTCTATTGCTGAATCTATTCCACCTTTGAAATCCAGAGAAACTTTTGCGCTTTTTTTTACCTGCTCCTTCGAACGGTCAGCACCCTGTGGTCTACCTACAGCTACCACATCATCCAGTTCAACACTCTTTTTGATTACTCTAGACAAATACTTCGCCCCCTTCACCACCCCTTACAATGACTATCTGTTGTTCTTCTTCAAGTTTACGGACAACCTCCACAATACGCTGCTGAGCTTCTTCTACTACACTCAGTCTTATCGGTCCAGCGTATTCCATCTCCTCTTTAATCATTTCCGCCACACGGTCGGAGACATTCTTAAATATCATGTCCTTAAGCTCATCTGATGCGGCTTTGAGAGCAATGGCTAATTCCTTGGTGTCAACCTCTTTGAGTATCATCTGAATAGATTTGTCATCCAGAATAAGCAAATCCTCGAACACAAACATAAGACTTTTTATGTTTGAGGTGAGTTCAGGATTCTCCATTTCCATATTTCCAAGAATTGATTTTTCCGTTGAGCGATCAACAAGGTTGAGGATTGATGCCACCGCCTTAACACCGCCAGAAGCAGAAAGATTACCGGAAATTACTTCC
>SDBT01018634.1_pt1 | contig 10903 bp, 10 predicted proteins | sample 2277101 | NCBI WGS metagenome assembly SDBT01 (sample SAMN10404973, study PRJNA504765) | marine sediment metagenome | isolation source: marine sediment core GS10_PC15, 103 cmbsf | place: Arctic Ocean: Southern Knipovich Ridge | collected 2010 | reverse complement strand
CGCAGTCTGATTATGTGCACGCCAATTTTGATTCCTTCTTCATTACCTCCACGTGAACCCTGAAAGGTATAATTTAACTCCATTCGAAAGGCCTGACTGATAATATATCCCAGGCCAAATGTTAGGCGCGTGCGATCGACAAACGTTTCCTCTATCGCTTTGCCAACATTACTAAAAAATTCAAAGGAGGTAAAAAGATAAAAAACCTGGTTGATAGCTTCCCAGCGCAAATTGGGTGTTTTAGCCATGATGCGATAGCGCGCTCTCAGGGCAAAATCCGAATTGCCTTCCTGGGTGTGGAATGTGATGCGCTGCTCCAGACGTACATACTGGCTGATGATAAAGTATTTTGTCCGTGGCCAGATAAAACGGATCCCCTGCCAGGGTCTGATTTCAAAAGTATTGCTGGCGTTGATTTCATGGGTATAAATAAAACGCATCCCGCCACGCAGAACCGTACTGATATTCAGGTCATAGACAGCTGATGGATTGATGTAAACCCGTTGCCATTCTTCACCGGAGATGATTCCCCGTACGCCGTAATCACCGTCATAGGTCCAGTCATCATTTATGATATAATATGCCCTGAAATCAAGCCAGGTTTGGGTGTCGATCTCATCCATCCCCTGACCATAACCAAAAAAGATTTGGAAAAGAAATATAAAACAGAAGATTTTTATCAGAATAAAATTTTTTATCATTAAAAACCTGATCCGAGTAAAAACGAAAATTAATCTATTGTTTTTTATTTAAAGAATCAATCCGGGTTACAGGTGAAGACAGGGGGGGGCTCATTGTAAAATACTTCTGAAATATATAACAGCCCCCAAATCCGGAAGAAGCATAAAGAACGAGTGTTTTTTACGGAATGGTAGGGTCGTATACAAAGAAGTTTTAAAAAGTTATATAAAGAATATTGATTATCGTTACTGAAAATCTATTTACTAAAATCTGATAATATATCTTTTATTAGCGGCTTAATTTTGGGTATATCAATCTTTACAACATCCCATACAATCTGCATATCTACTAAATCATAACCATGAATAATACGATCTCGCATACCCGCCATACCTTTCCATGGTATATTAGGATATTGGGCACGAATACTTTCTGGCAGGCGTTTTGTAGCCTCTCCAATAATCTCCAAAGCTCTGACGACAGCATAGTTAATGCGAAACTCGGATTCAAATTGTTTAAATGTAACATTCTCAATCAGAATTTCGGATTTATTCATGGCGTCGATTATATCTTCGACAAAATCTAAAAACTCATCGTTCATAAATATTCGACCTCGTTCAAGATGCGTCGACCTATACGCTTTCTTAAATTTTTTTTAATAGCGAGGTCTACTTTAATTCCTAATAATTCTGTTAAATAATCTTCTAATTCAACTAATCCGATTAAACTGATACGAGGAGGGCGTTCCAATTCAATTAAAATGTCCACATCACTATCCGGGCGGTTTTCCTGACGTAAATAGGAACCAAAAATTCCTATTTCTTTCACGCCAAATTGTTCATTTAAAAATCGTTTATTAGTCGATAAAAGTTCTTTTATCGCACTTAAGGATATCATTATAATTCAACCAAAATTGATTAGACTAAACAAAACCAATCTATTGATAAATATAAGTAAATATACATATTTTTTAAATATTTATCTTACAAATCATGATCTACTTGATCCATCTTCTATTATTTGCCTTTAGTGCTAGTAAAAACTATTTTATATCAATTCAAAACCCTGAAATTTCTAATAGGAGAGAAATTATGAAGCGGCGTAAATTTATCAAAACAGCCGGTGTGGCTGGGGCGGGACTGGTTATAGGACAAAGTTTTGCCCGGGATCAAACCACCGCCGTCTCAAACCAGGCGGCAGAGGATCTGGACCTGTACGCCGTTCTTGATTTACTTGAAGAATCTGCAGACCTGGAGGCTTTCGAAAAGGCCCTCAATGACCAGGAAAAAGGTGTCAACAATTTGGACCTCAATGAAGATGGCGAGGTGGATTATATCAAGGTTGAGGAAACAATTGAAGAAAATACCCATCTCATCGTTCTCCAGGTTGAGTTAGAAGAAAATGACTTTCAGGATGTGGCCACGATTGAAATCGAGAAAAAAGTCGACGACGATTATGTTCTGCAGGCGATCGGTGCCGAAGAATTATATGGTGAAGATTACATCGTTGAGCCGGAAACCGATAGTAAATCATCTGGCACGACAGTTGTCGTTGTACACACTTGGCCATTGATCCTCATATTGTTTAGGCCGGGATATGGCAGATGGCGTTCCCCCTGGCGCTGGCGCGCCCGACCAATATGGTGGCGTCCCTGGGGACCGGTTGCCCGCTCGGTTTACCGTAACCGTTGGGCGAAAAGTGCACGCAGGTCCAGATACAGAAAGACCAAAACCAGACGCAGTACCCGGGGCAGAAATATGTACAAGACCCAACGCAAGACGTCAAAAAAGTATCAGAAGTCAAAAAAACCGGCGACAACACAGAAAAAATCTACGCAACAAAAACAACAGCCGCAGAATAAAAAGAAAACCACTCAAAAAAAGAAAAAGACGACCAAAAAGAAAAAACCATAGTTTACAGGATAGTACGCATCCACTTTAATTATAAAGATAACAGGAAACCGCAAGAAAAAAAGATATCGACTCTTCAGGAGCGGCCCATAATACTTATCTACACCACCGTCTGTCGGGCAGGTTTTGGATACACATTTGTACCGCAAGGAGAAGAGGAACCAGAGGGCAAAACGGGCATTCTTGTTCTAACACTTTCTTTGGAATATTTTTATAAATTTTCACATCGCTGGTCGGTGGGATCAATGCTTCCTTCTCAGCCGGTATATATAAAATATGCCACCGGTAGTTTCAAGTTTGGTCTTGGCGGACAGCTGGGCTATTTAACCAGTGCGACTGATGTCTATGAGGGTTCCACTATTTTGGGCGATGATTTTTCCATGAATCGTAATGTAATCGAATATCACAACCGCTGGGATGCTGGTATTACTGCGATGGTTGATTATTTTTTTATACTGGAGAAGAAAATGCGCAGCCTCAGGCTGAGTCTCAAATATTATTATGGTTTAACCGATATCTTAAAGGATAATCCCGGAGATGCGGTCAATAATTCTATCTTTCTGCTCTCTCTTGGGATACCGGTTGGTGGTAGTGATGAGAAGGAGTGAGGCAATACTGGTCAAATCATGGAAGATTTGATCCCAATTTGTTTTCTATAGGAAAACGTTTTATTGGGGAATGCGGGTAATTAGTCATGTCCTAAACTGGATTGGTTACAATTAAAATGTGGAGCAAACTAATAACTAATTAAATTTACATTTAACATTGGGAGGTACATTATGAAGAAGAAATGGTCATTATTAACTGGTATGGGAATAGGCGTAATCCTTACGATCAGCGCATTTTTATTAATTGCAGCCGGAGGAAAGGTTAAATCACCAACTGGTATCGCGCCGGACCGTTATGCATATTACCCGGGCACTGAAGATTTGAAGCCTGATGAAATCCGCATTGTTGCCTGTGGTACTGGTATGCCTGCGGCAAGGCGGAGCCAGGCGGCAGCATGCTGGTTAGTCGAGCTGGGCAATGGCGACAAGTTTTTGTTCGATCTGGGTACAGGCTCAATGGCGAACATTGCTTCTTTAATGATTCCTATGAATTACCTGACAAAGGTTTTCGCAAGTCACCTGCACACCGACCATGTCGGTGACCTGGCACCACTATGGGCAGGGGGCTGGACAGGTGGACGGACGGTTCCGCTGGAAGTTTGGGGGCCGAGCGGTTCACGCGAGGATATGGGTACGGCATATTTTGTTGACCATTTTCTAAAAGCCTACAACTGGGACTATATGACCCGGGCAGCAGTTATCAATCCAATTCCTGGCAGTATCATCGTTCACGAGTTTGATTACAAGGCTGAGAACCAGATCATCTACGATGAGAACGGTGTCACTATCCGCGCCTGGCCGGCAATTCATGCAGGGGACGGGCCAATTAGTTATTCATTAGAATGGAATGGCTTTAAGATCGTTTATGGAGGCGATACTTTCCCAAATAACTGGTTTCCAAAGTACGCCAAGGATGCCGACATCGTAATTCATGAGGCATTCTTAACCGCTGAGCAGCTTGTTCAGTATTATAACCAGCCACCGCAGCGTGCACTCTCTATGAACCTTGGAATACATTGTTCTGCACAAGCTTTCGGTAAAGTCATGAGCATGATAAATCCACGCCATGCTATTGCATACCACTTCTTTAATGAAGAGGGGACCCGTTTTGGAATGTATGATGGTATACGTGAAACTTACGACGGTCCACTATCATTGGCTGATGATATGATGGTTTGGAATGTAACGAAAGAAAAAATAACAGAACGGATGGCAGTTTCTCCTGACGAAGCCTGGGATGTACCCGGAACGGAGAAGGGCCTGCTACCCGACAAGAGCCGCAAGGATGAGATAGTCTGGCAAGAACTAAATAAGCAGCGTATGGATGTTACTGATGCAAATGAAGACTGGCTCGACAAGTTCAAGAAGAAATATGGCCTGGAGTAATCCCGAAATGCATATACTGTAGATGGGCGACCAACCTGGTCTCCCGTCTAATATTGGGTTGGGTTATCTACTCAGTAAATCTTTTCGATTTGAACTGAATTATATTTTTCAAGGATCACGAAAAGGCAGTGAAGAAGGGACCAAGCTTGGTGTGCATATCTTGAGACTGAGATTAAAATATTATATTAACTGATAAATCAAATAGTAATCTAATCCTCTTCAATCGGATATTGCATATAACTTACAGTTATCATTGCATTTTGACCAATTCAAAAATACTCTTATATTCGCAGCAGTTATTCTGTAGAACAACGTGGAGAATTTCTTATATAAATGAAACAATTTGTCAAAACCGGAACCACCCATAGGTATATCTTTTGCTATGTAATCACCTTTTTTTTACTCATCATAAAATCAGGGCACCCAGATTTTATCACACTTATCCAGGCTGATAAATGCGAGACAATAATCGAAATACGTATTCAAGAAGAAGTAGTACGAATAACTTTCGAGATCGGTGAAAAAGATGCCCAATGGTTTAAAAATATTATACCCATAAAATATTATGCTGATGGTTATACTGAGAACGATAAAATTAATCGATACAAAACGTTTTTTGCCAAAGATTTTATCCTTACTGCCAACGGACGGCAACTGAATGGCAACGTAATTAGTGCGGAGGTGAGGGATCGTATTCCCCGTACTTCTCTTTACACCGGTAAAGTGGATACAACAAGTAAGGCAAGTAAATATGTAGTTTTTGTTGAAATCTCTTATGAATTAAAATATCATCCCCGTAAAATCTCGATTACCCCTCCTCTAAGAGAAGGATACAAAACCACTTTTGCAAATATCGGATTTGTAACCTATCATAAAAAAATCCCGGTCAATGATATCCGCTACCTGGGTACAAAAGAGACCCTAAATCTTGACTGGAATGATCCTTGGTACTCTTATTTTGACAATAGAAATATCCGGCGTCATCATAATTCATCACTGATGTCTTTCCTGTATATTGATCCGTATGAAGTCCGGCATGAAATTCTGGCCCGGGTAAAGGATCTGGAATATTGGATCAAGTTTGATTATGATTTTGATGATGTTATAGAGGTTGCCGAACAGGATAGCCTTAAGAACAGAATTGCCCGGTTTTTGATGGAACACAATCCGGTTATGGTTGATAGTATACTCCCGGCTCCGATTATTGACAAGGTGCATTTCGTTGAGGTTGCGCTCTCGGGTATACGTATCATTGAACAACCGAAACGTATGGATTTTGCTTCCACAATAATCGGGGTTATCTTCGCCTATCCCCATCCCGGTATACCACAAAAAGTGACAATAAAATGGGATATGTTTAATAAACAAATTGCGACAGTACCCAATACAGCAACCGATCCTGCCGGACCGATGAAATATATTATGAGCGCCGATGATAATATCCTTGTCTGGCAGAATTTTCTGAAAAATTACAAATTACCGACCATCTCTGAAGTAAAAATGACCAGTGCCACGGTGGACCTTCCATTTTTGACTCTGTTTCTTATCGCTCCGCTGATCATTATTGCCTTCAGGAATCGTAAAAATCTGCAGAAAATGATGCGTAAACACTGGATACTATTGGCTGTCGTGTTTACCGTGGCGCTGCTTGTTTTTCCGTTGCAATATCGGATTGAACTTCCTTTTATAGAAAAACAGTCATTTTCAAAACCGGAGGCGCAGGTTTTAGTCGATCAATTACTCAAGAATACCTACCGTGCTTTTGATTTTCGTGAAGAAAGTGATATTTATGATAAACTGGCGCTAAGCAGTAGCGGTGATCTTTTAGCCGATGTTTATCTGCAAACAAGAAAAAGCATGGTAATCGAAAACCAGGGTGGGATACGGGCAAAAGTAAAGGATGTGAAAGTACTGGATGTTGAAGAGGTGGAAAGTGTCGCAGGAAATCTGGCTTATAATTGTAAGTGGCAGGTCAGCGGTACCGTAGGCCACTGGGGGCATATTCATCGACGAACGAATCAATACGAGGCCATCGTCAGGGTGATCCCTTTTGACGGTGTATGGAAGATGGTTGGGTTGGATATGATTGAGGAGGTGCGGTTATAATAAAACAGATTCGAGCTAGCGATGGCTTTAACGCCTATGCCAATAAAAAATCAATATGATCCGTTTAAATAATATTTCCTATCAATATCCCAATTCTGATTTCCAATTGGTGATTGAAACGATGCAGATAGAAAAGGGCAAAAAAACAGCAATCATTGGCCCCAGTGGATTTGGAAAAACCACCATGCTTAATCTGATTGCAGGGATCCTTTTGCCCCAAACCGGCAATATATATATCGGTGACAGGACTATAAATCGTTTCTCGGACAAGGAAAGAAGAGAATACCGGATAAAGGAAATCGGATTTGTATTTCAGGATTTTAAACTCTTATCCTATTTGACGGTTTTCGATAATATATTGCTTCCTCTCCGAATCAATCATGCAATGCAGATGGATTCCGATTCAAAAACAAAGGCAATTGAGGTTGCTACCGCATTAGATATAAGGAATAAATTATATAAATATCCTTCAAAATTATCCCATGGGGAACGTCAACGGGTAGCAATTGGCAGGGCCCTGCTGAATAAACCACCCATTTTGCTAGCCGATGAACCAACCGGCAATCTGGATCCGGATAATAAAACCCATATACTAGAAATATTATATAAGTATGTCACTGATTATGAAGCCACTCTGATCACAGTCACCCATGATCATGAATTATTAAAGGGATTTGACAAAATAATTGATTTCAAGGATCTACATACAGCTGAGTAGTTGACAACATTTAGGTAAAATAAGGATCATGAAACAGAGTTTATATCTGGCATATCGATATTTGATTTACCACAAAGTGCGATCTCTAGTCCTTATCTTTGCGATTGGTGTCATCGTTTTTCTACCCAATGGTCTGCAGCGGTTGATTGAAGAAAGTGAAATCCAAATGATGGCACGGGCCAGATCAACGCCTTTGATTATTGGTACCAAGGGCAGCTCAACCGATCTGGTGATCAATACAATGTATTTTCAGCAAGAAAAAATTGAGATGCTCACACAGGAAACTGTAGAACAACTATCTGCGACAAAAATGGGTAATGCCATTCCAATCTTATCCGGTTTCCATTCCCGTGGATTTCCAATTGTCGGTACCACCCTGGATTACTTTGATTTTCGGCAATTGCGGATCAGCCAGGGAAGAAATCTGGGTTTTGTCGGTGAATGTGTTATAGGTTCTCAGGTGGCGGAAAAACTGGAATTGGACGTGGGAGATAGTCTGATCTCTTCACCTGAGATTTTTTTTGATCTGGCTGGTGTTTACCCTTTAAAAATGCAAATTGTAGGTGTCTTGGTGCCATCCAATACACCTGACGATCAGGCAATATTTACTGATTTAAAATCAAACTGGGTTATTATGGGACTGGGTCACGGTCATCAAGATTTGGCCAAAGTGTACGATCCGACACTTATTATGGATCGGAGTCAGGATTCAGTCACGGCCACTGCTAAACTATACATCTATAACGAGATTAACGGTAATAACCTGGATAGTTTTCATTTTCATGGGGATATAAATGATTATCCAGTCAGTGCGGTAATATTTGTTCCTAATGATCAGAAATCTTCCACCATATTACGTGGCCGATTTGAAGGGGGAGAGTTACCAAATCAAATTGTCGTACCAACAAAAGTTGTCGAAAATCTCCTGCAAAGCATATTCAGAATAAAACAAATATTCAATACTGTGTTTTTATTGGTCGGTTTCGCGACCCTGTTAATTTTGGGATTAATTGTGGCGCTTTCCTTGCGATTACGCAGAGATGAAATTTATACAATGTTTACGATTGGTTCCAGCCGGGCAAAGGTGTTTGAAATATTATCCTTTGAAATGATTATAATGATTGCCCTCAGCGCCACATTAGCCTTAATTATGTATTATTTTACAGGTTATTTCGTTGACGATTTCATGCAGGCATATATACTTTGAGAATTAGCTTTAAGATGTGGATTGGGAGTAAAAATCTATACGGTTTATCCAACGCATAGGGTATATATGGTGTACCCAAAGTGTCCATAAATTTTCATGAACGGAGGTAACTATGAAATTAATTTTAATCTTTGGTCTTTGGTTTTTTTTCTTATTCTCCTCCTGCACAAAAGAAGATCAAAAATCTGAAGAAAAAAGTAATCAATCATTTCAGGTTGTTTCTGTAAACTATCCCTTACACTATTTCGCCCAGCGGCTTGGCGGTGATTTTATCCAAACGGTATATCCAATTTCGGCAGAGGGAGATCCTGCCTACTGGAAACCGGATGAAAAAGCTGTAGTGGTTTACCAGGATGCAAATTTGATCCTGGATAATGGTGCTGATTATGCTAAATGGATGTCCAAGGTAAGTCTGCCTACCTCCAGAATTATTAATACTTCCAACGCTTTTAAAGATGAATATATTCGTTTAACCGAGGGAACGACTCATAGCCATGGGCCCGAGGGTGAACATGTACATCAAGGGTATGCATTTACTACCTGGCTGGACTTTAACAAAGCCCGGCAGCAAGCCCAGGCGGTTCGAGATGCTCTTGTGATAAAATTGCCCGATCTTAAGACCAATTTTGAAATGAATTATCAAAAACTGGCCGATGATCTGCAAGGTCTTGATGATGAAATGAAAAAAGTTTCAATATCTATGCAAAATACTACGATTTTTGCCTCCCACCCGGTTTATCAATATCTGGGAGCCGGTTATAATCTTAATATTCTTAGTGAACACTGGGAGCCGGACCAGAAACCGGATAAAGAACAATGGGAAATTTTTAAGGCCCGAGTAGATAAAAATCCCGGAAAAATCATGTTGTGGGAGGATCAGCCTTTGGAAGAAGTCGCAGGAGAACTATCCAACATGGGAATAATTGTAGTCGTTTTTAGCCCCTGTGCTAATATGGTTGCTGAAGGTGATTTCCTGTCAGTAATGAAACAAAATATCCTAAATCTGAAACAAGCGCTTTAAGAAAAAAATGGTCACAGATGATTGTTGTTTATCGGGTCAGGGCCGGATTATGTAGCACATACCCGCTTGGTTCCATACGGTATTTTCTTTTAAGTTCGATAGTTTCAGCCGGGAGAATGGCCATAAATCCGAATTTATCACGCAGTTGATCAATGATGCTGTTTAATGATTCCTGCCGGTTTTTACCATTAAACAGGGAGGCCTGCCAGTTTAGAGGGCTTATCTGGGTTACCGCCACTCCAACGTGCCGGATGCGGACACGTCTTAAACGGATCTCATCAAACAGGGTCTCAGCCAATTTGAAAAGTGTTCCACTGTCATTACTTGGGTACGGCAGAGAGCGGGACCGGTTGTTGTTGCCAAAATCTGAATAACGGATTTTTACCTGTACAGTCTGTCCCACAAGTTCGTTCTGGCGGAGTTTTTTGGCCAGACGTTCGGTCAGATACTGCAGAGTTCCCTTGATGATCGCCATATCGGCGGTGTCTTCCTCAAAACTGGTCTCCCGGCTTATTTGTCTTGGGATATTTTTTTGTTTCACTTCGCGTGGATCATTGCCATTGGCCAGGTCCCAGAGTTTTTTTCCATTTTTGCCAAACAGCTGTTCAAGAAGTAATTTTGAAAATAATGCCAGCTGCCCGACAGTAAAAATGCCAAGGTCTGTCAGTTTCTCTTTTGCCATCCGACCTACCCCCGGCAAGGCATCCACCGAAAGGGGAGAGAGAAACTCCTTCTCCTTTCCCGCCGGGACATTGACGATTCCTTTTGGTTTTTGCAGATTGGAGGCAATATTTGCGATTGCTTTGTTGATTCCGATGCCCATGGAAAGACCAACCCCTGTTTTTTCCCACACTTCAGCCTGAATATCACGGGCAATTTGTTCCGGTGAAGGGTGCAGATGAAGTGTACCGGTAAGGTCCAGATAGGCATCATCGAGAGAGGTGAATTCGACAATCGGTGTATATTTTGTATAGGTTTCCTGTAAAAGGAGGGATATTGCCTGATAATGTTCGTAATGGCCTTTTAGAAAAACCGCATTTGGACATATCTGCTTGGCACGAACCAGGGCCATGCCGGTTCGCACCCCACGGGAACGGGCCTCATAGCTGGCGGTGTGTACCACTCCCCGCTGGTTTTCCGTGCCGCCGACAATAACCGGGCGGTTACGTAATTGCGGGTTAAACCCCTGTTCCACCGAGGCAAAAAAAGCATCGGCGTCTATGTGCATGATGGTTCGCATGACCGCTTCTCGTCACTCGTTTCTCG
>SDBT01018633.1_pt1 | contig 10903 bp, 6 predicted proteins | sample 2277101 | NCBI WGS metagenome assembly SDBT01 (sample SAMN10404973, study PRJNA504765) | marine sediment metagenome | isolation source: marine sediment core GS10_PC15, 103 cmbsf | place: Arctic Ocean: Southern Knipovich Ridge | collected 2010 | reverse complement strand
TAAAAGTTATTAAAATCCCCCAAACTGTACCTAAAAGCCCTAAAAATGGCCCTAAAGTTACAACTGTAGGAAGTATAAATAAATTTTTTTCTAAAAGTTTTGTCTGTTTTAAAATTTCAACATCTAAATGTGAATCTATAAGCTCTATATCTTTGCTAGACATATACACCTTTTTTTTCTCGTTTATAAAAAAACGATTCTTATTTAAAATTTCTAAGGTTTTATCTTTCAAGCTTTTATAAATATTTAAATAGGGGTATGTAAGATTTGAGTTAATGGTTATCGATAAAATATTTTCGTTATTTGCTTGAACTTTTTTTTCAAAACGCGAATTTAATAATTTTAGTTTTTTAGCTAAATACATTTTATGTAAAAGTATTACCCAAGAAGCTATAGATAAAATAAATAGTGAAAAAAAGATAAATTTACCAAAAAGATCCGCTTGAAAATAAGCATTTAGTATAGGAGACATTGCAATCATAATAAAATCTCATTTTTTTCTATATCTTGACACACTTTGAGATTTGTATTAAAGCAAATGTATTAAATGAAAGGTGTTTTTTTTAAAATGCCACTTTATTAATGGTTTGAGATCTGGCATTTTCAACGTTCACGTCGAAAATGTCCTTGACAAATTCATCGCCATACGAAAATGTCACTATAAAAAGAGAAAGAAAAATGGAATTTTTTGACTCACATGCTCATCTAACAGGCGAAGGTGATTATGAAAATCTAGATGAAATCATAAAAAGAGCTAAAGGTGCTAATGTCACAAAAATTATAAATATCTGCACTGATTTAGGATCTTTAGATAGAGGGCTAGAGCTATTTAAAAAATACGATTTTGTTTTTGCAGCAGCTGCTACAACTCCTCATGGAGCTGATAATGATAAGGATATCTTGTTTGAAGATGTTAAAAAGGCAGCGTTAAATAAAAAATTAATAGCTATAGGGGAGACGGGCCTTGATTATTTTTATGGTTTTGAAAAAAAAGAGTTTCAAAAGCTGTTTTTTACAAACTATTTAGAACTTGCAAAAGAAACTAATTTACCGCTAATTATTCATGCAAGAGATGCCTTTGAAGATATTTTTAAAATAGCAGATAAAGTTGAACTCAAAAGAGCTGTTTTACACTGTTTTACGGGAACTGAAAAAGAAGCTAAAAAAGTATTAGATAGAGGCTGGCTCATATCTTTTAGTGGGATTATAACTTTTAAAAACTCATCTGATCTTAGAGATGTTTTAAAAAACATTCCAATTGAAAGTATTTTAATAGAGACAGACGCTCCCTTTCTCTCTCCCCAATCTAAAAGAGGCCAGAAAAATGAACCTGCTAATGTTGTTGAAACAGCAGAGATTATCGCAAATATTAAAAATAAAAGTTTAGAAGAAATTGCAAAAATAACTTTTGATAATGCTAATAAATTTTTATTTTCTTAAGCCTTTAAAAAATAAATTTTAATCATAATAGTTTTTCTTAAATTAAATTCTTTTATACTAAAATAAAGTTAAAATATAAGCATTATAAAAACAAAAAATTTAAGATTTAAGTAAAATGATTTCAAAATTAGTAAGTCTTCCAATTCTTCCAGCGCAACTTATCGGAACTAGATTTGGAAAATATGTTTCTGAATCATTTACTAAAGATGCATTAGAATATTCAAGAAATTATCTAATAAACAATATGAATTATTAAGAAGTTACAATTCATACTAGAGATAAAGTAAAATTAAATGGAATGCTTTTTAAAAGAGAAGTTGAAAGAGAAAATGATAATAGATTTGGAATTTCTAAAGTTATCTTAAACTTTTTTAATAGTGAGAGAAAAAAAGTTTGGATAAATTTTAATGGAAATGGCATGGCTTATGAATTTTTAGATCCAAATCAAATCAAAAAAATTCAAAATTTAGGATATGATTTTTTAGCTTTTAATTATAGAGCAGTTGTAAAAAGCGAAGGAAAACCTTCTCAAAAAGGTCTTATTGAAGATGGCAAGTCTGTAATAAAATATGCAGATTCTCTAGGTTATGATGACTTATACATACAGGCCCATTCTTTAGGAGGGGTATTAGCTACTAAAGCTGTAGCTCAGCTAAAAGATGAAAGTCCAAACATCTATAAAAAAATTAAGCTAATTGTAGATAGAACTTTTGCTTCTATAAAAGCTGTTTTAAAAACTTATAATATTTTTCGAATCATTAAGTGGATTGTTATCAAAATATTAAACTTTACAAATTGGAATATCAAAGTTAAAAAAGATTGGGAAAAAATCGATATAAAAAAATGTCTTTTTTATGCACCTAAAGATGAAGTGATTGAAGAAAAAAGCGCTCTATTTAGAAAAGTTAAAAATACAACCGATGAAAATCAATTAGTTGAATTAAAAAATTATGGACATTGTGAAAACTTAACTACAAGTGATTTGAAAAAAGCTATTTCAATTGTGTGCTGATTTTAGTTTTTTTATAGACAGCAAATTCTAGGACTTTTAAATCAAAAATAATTTTCGATTGTTGAATAACGGATATTTTTTTTTATAAAAAAAATAATTTAAAAAATAGATTATTATATTATAATAAAATTATGTAGGGTATAAAAATGTTTAGTGTTTCAGCATCGACTTGGCTCTTTATTCATTTGGTTGTTAATTTTGTTTTTAATGATTTTATTGTAAACGAAGAACGTCCTTTGGCTAGTCAGGAATCTGTCGATGCTAAAAAAGAAATTGTAATTAATAATAAGCTTGAAGACGTTCAAGAAAATTATCAAATAAAAAATAAAAGCATTGAAACATTTAATGTCAAAAATAGCTTTCAAGTAAAGCAACCATTGGATTCATTAGGTCTTTTTTTAACATCTAAAGAGAAAAAAATAGACACTCATAATTTTTTTTGTAATGCAGGAAATGTTTTGGCGGAATTAGAAAATCCCTCGGAAAAGAACAAAGAGCATAATGAAAGTAAAGACTCAATCGAATATACAAATTTTGATAAAAGAACGATTGAAGGAATTTACATATCAGGGCCGAACGAAGAACTCGATAAAGTTGAAAATATAAAGGGAATAACTGTTGAAAACTTATGCTTGCCAACATTTTATAAAACATTTCATGATCGGTTAAAAGGTTTTTTATGTTGTGAACTTAATGAAAAGATAATAGAAGATATCAAGCAAACAATATTAAACTATTATCAAGATAATTTTCATCCATTTGTAATTGTTAGTTTGCCTGAGCAAAAAATCCAAAATAATGTGATAAAGATTATAGTTTATGAGAGTACGGCTTGTGATATTAGCATTAAAGGTAATAAATACTTTTCAGAGAAGAACATTCAAAATTATATATCCCTTAAACCAAATAAATCTATTGATACTCAAAGCATAATGCAAGATCTTTATTGGATAAATCGAAATCCTTTTAGAAATGCTTCTATAGTTTTTTCTCCAGGAAATAAAGAAAACACCACTGATCTTGAATATTTTATTGATGATAGATATCCCTTCAGAGCATATGTCGGAGCTGAAAATACTGGATTTGAGGCTACAGAAAAAGAGAGATTAATTGCAGGGTTTAACTGGGGAAATGCATGGGGATTAGATCATATTGTTACATTTCAATATACAGCTTCTTCAAATATTAATAGATTCCAAGCTTTTACAGCTAGTTATGCATTGCCGATATTTGGAAAAAGAATATTAACTTTATATGGGGGGTATGCTCAATTTAAACCAAAAAAAACTATTAAAGATTTAAAAAACGAAGGAAGGTCAGTGCAATTCAGCGCAAGATATACTTTTCCAATTAAACCAATAAAGCATTATCTTCATGATTTAAGCATCGGATTTGATTATAAAAGAGAAAATATAAACCTTACTTATAGACAAAGACCTTTTATTGGAAATTCTGTGAATATTACACAATTAGTATGCGATTATAATGGTAGGTATGAACTGGGTAATTTTAATATTCCTGTCGAAATTATTTTTGTATTATCTCCAGGGGATATAATGGAAAAACAAAGTAATCAAAGATTTTCTGAACTTAGACCACATGCTAAAAACAGTTATTTTTATTCAATGCAAAAGATTACTCCAATTTTTAAATTGCCCAAGGATTATGAGCTGGTAATTAACTATACATCTCAATTTTCATCGAATAATCTTTTGTCTTCAGAGCAATTAGGGTTAGGAGGGTATAATACAGTTAGAGGGTATGAGTATAGAATTGTAAATAAAGACAATGGAGTTATTTTTAATATTGAAGGATATACCTGTCCAATGAAACTTATAAGTAATAGAAAGATAAAATTTAAAGAATCTTTGAAGTTTTTAGCTTTTATAGACTATGGGTGTGGTTGGGATAGTACAGAAATAGAGACTGTGAAAGATTTTATATACTTAATGGGGGCAGGGGGTGGGGTGCGATATCAAACATTTCCCAACCTTGCCTTTAGAATTGATTGGGGATTTAAATTACATGAAATCAAAGAATTCGAACCAAGAAACAAACTAGGTAGGTGGCATTTTGGTTTCAATCTTAATTTTTAAGGATTTTTATGAAAAAATTATTTAAACATTGCATAATTATGCTTTTTTTTAGCTTCAAGGTATTTTCTTTGCCTTTAGGCGCTGAAAGCCGTTTAGGAGAAGCAATGTTTTTTGAAAAAGCAAATGAATTGGACGTTTTTTTAAAAACTGAGAAAACAATTATTGATTGGAAAGACTTTAATATTTCTGCTCAAGAAACCGTTAGATTTAATCAGCCTTCAAAAGATTCAGCGGTATTAAATCGAATTACAGGAAATAACACATCATTTCTTTTGGGAAATTTAGAGTCAAATGGCTCTCTCTTTCTACTGAATCAGAATGGTATAATAATTGGACAAGATGCTCATATTAAAGCAGATTCCTTTTTTGCATCTACTCTAAAACTTCTGGATTTCAATTCAAAGAATGATTTGGAATTTTACGGAGATCAAAATTCTTCAATAATTAATCTTGGTAAAATTGAGGCAGAAAAAGAAGTATATTTGATATCAAAATCAATAAAAAATTATGGTCAGATATTTGTAAAAAATGGTGGAGCTAATTTAATTGCTTCAACTAAAGTTTTAATAAAACCAAATAATGAAGATAATATTTTTATTCAAATAGACGAGAAAGAGGAAGTAAAAAACGAAATTGGAATAGAAAACTCAGGCCTAATAAAAGCTATAAAAACCAATCTGAGCTCAAAAGGAAACATCTATCAATGTGCAATAAAGCATAGCGGCGTTATAGAAGCTAATGGAATAAAAAATATAAATGGAGAAATTTATTTAGTAGCAAAGGATGGTTTGATACAAACTAAAAAAAATGCACAATTAATTTCTAAAAATGAGAATTTGACTGGTGGGCGAGTAAATATTTTAGCAGATGAGATTAGATTAGAGGGTAAGACTCTAATCGATGTTTCTTCAGAACTCGGAGAGGGAGAAGTAAATATAGGAGGCGGGTATCGGGGCAAGGATGATAGATTCTTTAATTCTCAAATGACTGCTGTATCAAAAAATGTAAAAATTAATGCTGATGCGACTGTGAACGGAAATGGAGGTAAAATAATTTTATGGTCTGATGGAGGTACGACATTTCATGGTAGTATTTCAACTAAAGGTGGAGAAATATCTGGTGATGGGGGCTTTATTGAAATATCGGGTATTAAACAATTGAATTTTGACGGGGAGATAAATACGAGCGCAAAAAATGGATTTTTGGGAACTATGTTATTAGATCCATCAAATATTACTATCGGTAAAAAAGATCCATCAGGAGGCTCTTTTAATGGACAATCCCCCTCAGACTCTTACGTATTAACAGCGGCGGCTGCCTTCATCGATCTTAGTGATTTATACGCAGCTTTAGATAGCGCTAATGTGGTGATCGATACTGACTCAGCCTTTTCTTCTACAGGGGACATTTGTTTATGTAGTTCATTTTGTTATTTTCCGCAAACTATAAATTCTGGGTCTCTCACTTTGATTGCAGATCGAAATATTGATATTTGCGGTTTGCTAAGGTATACTGCTTTGGCAGGAAGCAATGTTTCAATAAATTGTACAGCTGGTAATGATTTTACAACCAACTCTATGATTGAAGGAACTGAGGTTACTCTAAATTTTACTGCAAATGATGTGATACTTAAAGGAGGTTTTTCTATAACAGATTTAAAAAATTTTAATATAATATCATCAACGGATGTTTGGTTTGGTCCTAACGTTTCTCATGATTTGCAATGCAAAAGCTCCGCTGTTATCAATATTACAGCTGGCAATGATATAAAAATCGAGGGTGATTTCAGTTGTATAGATGCTACAAGTTTGAATTTAGCTAGTCCCAATGATATAACTATTGAAAAAGCGAATATTTCAACTTTACCTAGTTTTTCCTTTACGAGAACAAATTGATATTTTATGCAAGATGCTGTGGTTTTGGGTATTTTTAATTAAGCGGTGAAATTATTTCTTGATCTCAAGAATTTTCTAAAGTTATAATAGGCTTGTTTTCAGAGTCTTAAGTAATTTATTTTCTCTTTCTAAAGCATGCATTATTTACAATAATGAAATTAATCTGTATTGCTATATATATAGACAAGGTTTATATCAGTGATGTTTTTTAAATGAAAATAAACATAATTATTTTAATATTATTGTTAATTGTTAATGCCGGCTTGTTCGCTAATGATTGTGACTTTCAAACTCTTTTAGGAAAGACTCTTGTTTCTAAGGTTGAGAATGGATTAGAAATTAAATCTTTTGATGATAATGTAATTATTAATTGGGACAAATTCAATATAAATGAAAATGAAATTATTAATTTCGTTCAACCTCATGATTATAGCTGTGTGTTAAATAGAATTATTGGACAAACCAAAACAACAATCTTAGGATCTTTACTATCTAATGGTAAGGTATTTTTAATAAATCCAAATGGTATAATAATTGGAAAAAACGCCCAAATCGATGTAGATTCTTTTTTTGCATCTACTTTAGATCTTAAAGAAGTAGATTTTAATTTCGATAATGAGATGTTTCTTGAAAGTCATTTGGATACATCGATAATCAATTTAGGTAAAATTAATGCCAAAAATGATGTTTATCTAATCTCTAAAACTATTAAGAATAAGTCTCAAATTGAATCTTCTTGCGGAGATATTAATTTAATAGCTTCAACAAAAGTATTAATAAAGCCGGAAGGTAATAATAATATTTTTATTTTATCAGAAGATAAAGAGATACCAAAAGAAGAGGTTGGAATTAATAATTCTGGTCTTTTAAAAGGAGTAAAAATAAAATTAATATCAAATGGTAATATTTATGCAAATGCTATAAAGCATACTGGCAAAATAGAGTCCAATGGAATAAAAAATATTAATGGGGAAGTTTATTTAGTCGCTAAAGACGGTCTAATTCAAACAAAAAAAAATGCTCAATTAATAGCAAAAAATGAGAATTCAACCGGTGGACAAGTAAATATATTAGCAGATGAGATTAGATTAGAAGGTAATACTCTAATCGATGTTTCTTCAAAGCTTGGCGAAGGCGAAGTAAATATAGGTGGAGGATATCAAGGAAAAGATCAAAGATTCTTTAATTCTCAAATGACTTCAGTTTCAGAAAATGTAAAAATTAATTCTGATGCAATCATAAATGGTAATGGCGGAAAGGTAATATTATGGTCTGATGGATGGACCTCTTTTTTAGGTGATATATCTAGCAGAGGAGGCTCCGAAAACGGAGATGGTGGATTTATTGAAGTATCAGGTTTGAAAAACTTAATATATAGAGGGAGAGTAAATACAAAAGCTTTAAATGGAAAAACAGGCACTCTTTTATTAGATCCTTCAGATATAACTATATCTGCGGCTGCAACAAGTAACGGTGCTTTTGATGGAGGCTCTCCAACAGATACTTTTACTCCAACAGCAGCAACGGCGAATATTTTAAATACCGATCTTACCTTAGCCTTGGATGCTGCCAACGTTGTGATAGATACAACCTCAACTTCTCTCTCTTCAGGGGATATATCGTTTACAGCACTTTATACATATACTTCTGCAGGTACGGCCGGAGGTTCTCTCACTTTAAATGCAGATAATGATATTAATATTAATTCAGCTTTGATTCTCACATTTGATGTAAGTAGTTTGGCTAATTTAAATTTCAATGCAGGAAATGATATTTTAATCGACGCAGACTTAAATGTTGATAACGCAAATAATATAACAATGATTGCAGGAAATGATTTTACTATTTCCACAACTAATACATTTGATTGTGATAATGTTTCTTCAATTCAGCTAACAGCAGGGGCTACTTTTACAATAGCTAATAGTGGAACTGGAACTCCAGGTAATATAGATTTTAGTTTGTCTGATAATCTAGGTATAACTGCAAATGATATAACTATTTTGGGACAAATTGATAATTCTTTTATTGGAGATCTAAGCTTAACAGCGACAAATGATATTAACATAGGTCCAAGTACAAATGATAGTTCCGGAGCAAATGTTCAGTCTAGAGTATCAACTAACACAGGAACTATAAGCGTTGTAGCAGGGAATGATTTGATATTAACAGGAGGAACAACTGATGATGAACAATTTGCTCAGATCGGAAGAAAGGCAACAAACGTTAATTGTGATATTCACCTTACTGTAGGAAGGGATCTTAAATTAATTGCTGGAGGAGCTGGACTAGAGAATGATTGTTTTGCTTTAATTGGTCATGGAGGATCAGGAGGGTTTTCAGATAGTTCTATGATTGGGGATATTATAATTCATAACATTGGAAGAAACTGTATTCTGGATTCTACAAACGGGTTCAACGATTGTTTTACTCAGATAGGACACTCTGCAATGAATGATTCTAATAATTTAACATTTTCAGGAGATATAAGAGGTCCCTCTGCTGGTTCTTATGTACCAATCCAGGGAGATTTAGATATTTTTGCAGGAAATGAAAATCAAACTTATGCAATCATTGGTCATGGAGGGTCAAATATTTCAGGGGGAGGAACTTTAACTCTATCCGGAGATATATTAGTTCAAGCAAATAATATAGAAATTGAAGGAGGAGATTCTCAAGATACTGCTGCTGCAGTAGGATTTCAGGTTAGAATGAGTGCAGGGACTCCTTCAGCTATAATTAACAATTCAAACGTAAAATTAAAAGCATTGGACAACCTATTGGTTAAGGCTGGAACAGGAGCTTCAGGAGGAGGAGGGCCTGGATTAATTGGAGCATTAATAAATACAACGGATGTAACTAGAACAAGTGCTTTTATTGACATTGATTTAATTGACATTAAATGTTTGGGCAGAACCACCCTATTGGGAGGAAGAACAAACCCAAATGAAAATATTATTCTTTTAGGAGCTATGACTGCTGATTTAGATTCAGTATTAATAACAACATTAGGAACAAGCAGATCTAATCTCAATATCGACATAGAAGGAAATTTTTCTGCTATTTCTCGAAATGGAGAGACTATATTTATTCAAAATGGCACCACTACGACAGCTGGAAAAACTTTGAATATTAAAACCGGACAAGATTTTTTTATGATGGCGGAATCTAAAGGGGTTCAAGTGAATGCCATCGATACAGCGGTTCTTGATATTGCGCAAGACTTAAGTCTTTTATCTGATACTGAGCCATGTATCATAGATGCACAAAATACTTTGAATATTACAGTTGGTAGAGATGTTGATGTGATTGGACATTGCGATGGTTCGTCATTTACAAGAGCAACTATTCAAAATAGAGCAGGCAATTTATCTATAAAAGCAGGTAGAGATATAACTCTAGGTCCTTGGGGAGAAATAGCAAATCTTGGTAGTGGAGAAATAGCAGTTGTTGTAGACAATGATTTTCCAAATAAATGGGATATAGGGTCTGGAAGTTTTTTCATGAATGTTCATACTGAAGTTGGAAGATCAGGCGGAGGTATCGTTAGAATTTTTACAGCTTCTAGATCTCAGAATTTTATAACAAATCAATTTGGGACAAGTACTTTTGTTAATGGAGCAATTAATAATAATGTTTTTACACAAGGTCCTTTATTTGTAAATTCAGCGATAGAACAATGGGCAACATATTTTTCCTCTTCTTTTGGAGGAGAGCCTTTTACAATTTTTTATAAAGATTTCCCTTTCCCTTCAATATTAAGTCTATTCGGGCAAGATCCGACTTTTTTATACCCTGATTATGAACTTTTTTATAAGCCTTTTTATATATATTTATATTACGATCCTCTTATTAGATTGCCAAAACAGAGAAAAGTTCCTTGGAATCAGTTAAATGAAAAAATTGATCTCTATAAATCTCAATTATAACGAATTTATGATTATTTTTATTAATGAGAATTTTTCAAAATTAATTTACTAAATTTGTTTTAAAGTTTTTTTCATGCATATTTACTGGTAAACTCATAGTAAAAAAAATACATGGCAATCAATTGTATTTTTTTTCTAAAATATTTTAATAAAGAACAATAATCCATGCAAAAAAATGTAATTTCAATATCTTTTTTCTTAAGAAGATTGCAATCCTTAACAGGATTTTTTTTAGTTCTATTTTTAATTGAGCATCTATTTACAAACTCTACAGTGGCCTTATTTTTAGATGAGGGTTCTTTTTTTGTGAAATCTGTTAGTCTATTTCAATCAATTCCATACCTGCCGGTTGTTGAAATTGTTTTGATCGGAATTCCTCTAGCTCTTCATGTATCTTTAGGCGTTAAATATATTATAACAGGGGAGCTTAACTCTTTTAAAACTGATGGAAGAAGACCGGCTCTTTATAAGTTCAAAAGAAACAAAGCATATTCTTGGCAGAGAATAACGTCATATTTTTTAGCAATATTT
>SDBT01018632.1_pt1 | contig 10903 bp, 9 predicted proteins | sample 2277101 | NCBI WGS metagenome assembly SDBT01 (sample SAMN10404973, study PRJNA504765) | marine sediment metagenome | isolation source: marine sediment core GS10_PC15, 103 cmbsf | place: Arctic Ocean: Southern Knipovich Ridge | collected 2010 | reverse complement strand
GAATAACTTCCCACTCACGAGATAACGCTATTCATCAAGGGTGGGTAAACATTTTCTGATTTCATCAGAAAATGTTTACCCACCCCTACAAAAAAAGGGAAGTTATACTTTTACAGGTACTTTGTCACATTTGTCTGCAGCCTAAGGTTTCGATATGCTTTGCTACTCAACCCGGCGGATTCTATCGTGGTTTCCTGCATCGGATTCCCAGAATGCCAACTTAGAAAGTTGGGCTACGACTGGATCGCCATCTAATGTGACAAAGTCAAGTTAATTGTCCTGGTTATATTGATTTTTATTTTGTTTAGCTTGTTGAAATGGGGATGTTTATTGTCGCCTGGGGAAAAGAGCCATTTTTCTGACGCGTTCCGAAGCCTGATGCCATTAGACAAGTGGTTCCATAAGGGGGTGAATCTATCAGTTCAGGTTTTCAGATCCAAGCGACCTCTAACCCAAAATCTGGCGAAAATCCAGGTAATAACCTAAAGATGCAAGGAGGGTAACTGATGAAAAAGCTAGTTTTAATTACAATATTGCTGACAGCCCTATGTTTGCTGGTAATCCAAAGCGTCCTGGGCGTAACATATCTGACTCCCGCACCATTGGAGGAGAAAGTCAGCGGTCAGCTCAGGACGGTATCCGGCACAAAGCTCCGCGTGCCGATGATTACCTGGGGCGGCGATATCGCTACTATATTAACTGAAATGGATGGCATTTTCCGCCAAAAAGGACTCAGTGTGGAGCTTTTCCGCGAAGATAACTTTGCCAAGCAGGTAGATGGATGTATTTCAGGGAACTCACCCTTTTTGCGCGGAACAATGGGTATGATCAATGTCGCCGCTCCGGTGATGAAAGCTAAAGGTACGGAACTTCTGGTAATCTACCAGATGACATGGAGTGTTGGCGGCGATGCTATGGTGGTGAGATCTGGCAAGACCCTGAAGAATGTCAGCAAAGTTGCCCTTCAACTCTATGGGCCGCACATGGATTACGCCGGGAATCTCTTCAAAAGCGCGAACCGCCTTGGTAAAGTCGAGTTTAAATGGATGAAGGAACTAACCCTTCCGACCTATGATACTGTTAATACTGTAGACCCTGTGTCCGCGTTCCAGGAGGATTCTTCGCTGGATGCTGTTATGTGTATCATTCCTGATGGCTTGATGCTGACCAGCGGCGGCACTAAAGGAACCGGAGCGGAAGGTTCAGTTAAAGGCGCGGAGATACTGCTTTCCACCAAGACTGCTTCCCGGATCATTGCTGATGTCTATGCGGTCAGGAAAGATTATTATGACAGAAACAAGGCGACCGTTGAGAAGTTTGTGGAAGCTCTGATTTCCGGTGAGCAGGCTTTGAATCGGCTTATAAAGAATAAAAGTAGCGAACAGGCCAAATATCGCCAGCTCCTTTCCAAGTCGGCCGATCTCTTGCTGGGAGCTTCCCAGGCCACGGCCGATGTGGAAGCCCTGCTTGGTGACTGCGAATTTGTCGGTCCCCAGGGCAATGTGGCTTTCTTTACCGGCAAGGGAACAACGCGAACTTTGCAGAAACTCAATGGTGAGATTCAGGCTTTCTTTATTTCTATGGGACTGGTTAAAGGCAAAACAACCATAAACGGAGCCGGTTGGGGTGCGACTGCGGCCACAACCAGAATGGCGGCCAAAGCTCCACCGCGACCAAAGCCAAAGGCGAAATTTGACGCCCAGAAAGTGGCGGCCAAAATACAGGAGAGGATATCAGTAGAGCCGGATACCTGGGAAGAAGAGGGAACCCTCTTCGTGATTACCATTAACTTCGCGCCAAACCAGAGTGAGTTCGCAGCCTCAAAATACGCCAATGATTTTGCTAAGGCGCTGGAAATATCCCAGACCTATAACGGCGCTTTGATCATCATTGAAGGACACTCGGACCCTCTCGGTATCCTGCAGGCGGAGAAGAAAAGAGAGAGGCAGGAGATGATCGAACAGATGAAACAGAAAGCCAAAAACCTTTCTCTCCAGCGCTCTCAGGCGGTGCGCGAGAGTTTTCTCCAATACTGCAAAAATAAGGGTATGGAGGTGGACGACTCTCAGTTCATCGCTGTGGGTCTGGGAATTGACTCGCCGGAATATAATCCGCCCCGTACTGAAAAAGAATGGGCGGCTAACCGGAGAGTCGTGTTCCGTATTAAGCAAGTGGAGGCAGAACTTGACGAATTCTCGCCGCTTTAAGAGCGAGGAAGGGAGAGAGACAAATGAGAATGCGAAAAGTAATCAGGATCCTGGTTGGCCTTCTCTTGTGCGTGCTTCTGTTCGCGGGCTGCGGTGATTCAAAGTCCAAAAAGCAGCAAAAAAGTGGGACGAGCGCCGCACCTGCGCAAACAGCGCAAACAGCGCCACCAAAGGAGGAAGCGCCTCAGCCGCAGGAGGTCAGGCTTGCCGAAATAGTGCTGGATGATCCTCTGGGTAAGGCTTCCCTGACGCGCAACTTCTACTTTATCTTTGACGGCTCGGGAAGCATGCGGGATGGTTTGGACAATAAGGTTAAGCTTGAAGGCGCGCAGGAAGCAGTGGGAAAGTTTCTCACCAAGATTCCGGTTGACGACAATATTGGTCTCTATATATTTGACAGACAAGGTAGCCGTGAAGTGGTGCCTCTGGATATAGGGAACCATAACGCCTTTATGGAAGCGATCAACAATGTGCAGGCCGCCGGAGGCACTCCTCTGGCTCAGGCAATCCGTTTTGGTACGCAGAAGCTTATTAAGCAATACAAAAGACAGCTCGGGTATGGTGAATTCAGATTAGTGGTCGTGACCGACGGAATCGCAGACGGTATTCCCAGCGCCGCTCGATATGCCCAGGGTCTTCGCGTTCCTATTTATGCGATTGGTCTGGGTATCAAGGGTGATCATCCCCTGCGCGCCCATGCTGTATCGTACCGTGAGGCCAACAAATTTGATGATCTGGAAAAGGCATTAGAGGAAACCCTTGCCGAGTTGCCGAGTTTTGATGTGACGGAATTTGAGTAGTCCTGAAGCAGCCCCCGTTCCTGCATAACAGGAGGTGAATTATTGTGGGTAAGATGAAAGGCCCATTGATCATTTTTGGTGTGCTTGCTGTGCTGGTTATTGGCTATTTCTACGTCAAGCCAATGCTTTTTGAGAAAAAGCAGCGCTCCACATCTGATTCTGTGGGTTCTGCCGAGGTGATAAAGATGGCCGGAGACTCATACCTCGGATACTGGTTTATTAACTCGCCTGAGATGAAGAGGCATGGCCCCCGCCAGGGAATCGAGGTTGACTTTGCCGATGACGGCGGAGCTTACGCCGAGCGGTTGCAGAAGTTTGCCGACAAGGAGTATGACTGCATCGTTCTTCCGGTGAATAGCTATATCCAGCATGGAGTCAGGCATAAATTCCCGGGCGTGATTGTGGCTTCTATCAGCGAATCAAAAGGCGCTGACGCTCTTGTTGGTTTCGGTGACGTTATATCGGCCAATGGCAGTATCAATGACCTTAATAACCCCGACCTGACAATCGTATATACTTCGGAATCTCCAAGTTCGTTTCTTCTGGATATGATGATTACGGACTTTGATTTAGATCTCCTGAAGAACAGCAGCGCTTGGCGTCGGGAAGAAGTCAGTTCAGAAGCCGTTTACGAGCTTGCTAAGAAGGCTACTAAGGACAAGAGTATCGGTGATGCCTTTGTCATGTGGGAACCAGAAGTCTCTAAAGCTATTGATAAACTAGGCATGATACCTATCTGGGGGAGCGATAAGTTCGCCGGCTATATTGTGGATGTATTCGTCTTCCATCGCGAGTATCTCTCCAAGAATCCGGAAACAGTTCGGAAATTCTTCAAAGCCTACTTCCGTGTTCTGGATATGTACGCTTCTGACCAGCCCAGAATGATCAAGGAGATGAGCAAGTCCACTAACCTCAAGGAATCGGTAGTGGAAACAATGTATAAAAAGATTGATTGGTTCAATCTCCGGGAGAACTGCACGGAGCAGTTTGGGATCGAATTGAGTGTCGGCAGTATGACTAATGATGGCATCATCAGCACGATTATCTCATGCACCGATGTTCTCTCTCGTACCGGCAAATTTAAGGCCAGTGATCTTCGCGATCCTTACCGCATTGTCAATAGCGCCATTCTGGAGGAGATGGCTGCTTCTGGCGCTGTAGCGATGGGAAGTAGTGGCGCCGCGGCTAAGACTGATTTTCGCGCTATCTCTGATGCGGAATGGGCTAGATTGAAGGTAGTTGGTACAATGCGCATTGAGCCGATTACTTTTCAGTCCTCCAGCAACCGGCTGGATGATCAAGGCAAGGAGGTCGTTGACCGGGTCGCCGAAATGCTGGTCAATAATTATCCCGGTTACCGGGTAGCAATTAGAGGGCATACAGGACGGGGTGACCTGGAGGCCAATACCAAGCTTTCTACGGAAAGAGCACTGGTCGTTGTCCAGCGCCTGATTGCGGTACATGACATTGATGAGGACCGATTTCATCCCGAAGGAATGGCGGATACACAACCTCCGAAGAAAAGACCCGGAGAATCAACCCGCTCCCACCGAACGCGGATGCCCCGGGTTGAGTTTGCCCTTTTAGAGGGAAGCGGCTTATAGCCAAACAAGGAGGATGCTTATGTTCAAGAAGGGAGGCAAACAAAGCGAGGAAGATTTACTGGAAGAAAGAGCGCCTACTCCAGGGGATTATTCATCCGTCGCGATTAAAAAGGCGCGCGGTAAATACACCAGAAATCACTGGACTTCCCGTTATTCCTGGGTACCTCTTGGTGTGAGCGCACTCTGGGCGATCTTTATTGGTTTTACCGAAACGGTATTTCTTTTGCTTCTGGGATCGCTTGGTGCAGCGGTTGCCCCCTGGGTAATTCTATACTTTTTCCGGGCGGGCACTTTTCAGGCAAATTACGTCAACAGCCTGCATGAAAAATCCAGGCAGATTACCGAAAGAAGACGTATACGGCTTAAACAAAGTCTCGAGGAATACGGGTGCCATGATGGCTCAGAGCAATTGGATAAGCTCAAAGGTAAATTTGATACTCTTTATGAGCTTTTGGGTGACAAGCTTGTGTCTGGTGAGATGATGTTCCAGCGCTATCAAGGTATTGCCCTGGAGGTCTTTCTCTCCGGTGTGGATAATCTGACCAGAGTTCTTCATGCGCTGAAAAGCGTAAGGGAGATTGATCCTGTCTATATAGAGAATCACCTGAAAACACTTAAAAAGCAAGCGGAAAGCGGTGATGCAGCAGCGGCCACGGAAGTCCAGGTACTTGAAAGCCGACTCAAACTTAGAGAAAATCAGTTAGCTGAAGTCCAGCGCCTTCTTCTGGAAAACGAGGAGGCCATGACAACTCTGGACGAAACAACGGTAGTCATCTCGGCCATGGATACAGGCCAGGATGAAGGAAAAATTGATATGGAAAACTCTATCAGGGATCTTGCCGAGATCGCGGAAAGAGCCGAAAGTCTTTCCTATCAGAACACGGAAGATTCAGAATCATAAATAAGGAGGCAGAAAATGGGAGGAAATCAGCAACAGCAAACGATGGAAAGAGGAGAAGCGCTAAATATAGCAAGTACGGATGAGATCAAAGAGCAAATGGCTCTTGTACCGGTGGCTCAGCCGGAAACGGTTGATGCAATAGATCCAGAAATAGCCCAACAGGCGGACGATTTTGTCAAGCAACTCCTGGACCCTAACATACTGGTTGATGACAAACGGAACGCAATTGACAGTATGGGGCTGAAGACACAGGAGAATGCCGCCCACCGAAGCGGCATGTTGCGAGAGCCTATCAGGGAACTCATAAAGACAGGTGATGACGGCGGGCCGGTGGCACAATCTCTACTCACCCTCAACGAGCAGGTAACCGCCCTTGACCCGGTTAGTCTGGATACGGCAGGCGCTAAAAAGCTTTTGGGCTTCATTCCCATCATAGGTAAGCCTTTGAAGAGGTATTTTGCCCGCTATCAGTCGGCCCAGGCCATTATTGACGAGGTTATCAAATCTCTGGAAAAAGGCAGGGATCAGCTTAAGCGCGATAACCAAACTCTCGCCTTTGATCAACAGAAGATGCGGGAGTCAACAGATAGTGTGAAAAGAGCGATTTCTCTGGGTCAGGCGCTGGATATGAAACTGGAATATGCCCTTGAGCGCGAGATAAATCCAGAGGATACGGAGCAAATCAATTTCGTTCAGGAAGACCTTATCTTCCCGCTTCGTCAGCGAATAATTGACCTCCAGCAGACCCTTGCCGTCAACCAGCAGGGCATAATGACCACAGAGATCATTATCCGGAACAACCGCGAGCTGGTGCGCGGCGTATCCAGAGCACTAAACGTGACTATAGTTGCTCTCCAGACTGCTGTTGCCTGCGCTCTCGCCCTTGCACATCAGAAAATCGTGTTGGATAAGATCGAGGCATTGAATAAGACCACGTCTGATCTTATCGCCCATACCGCAGAAAGACTGAAGACGCAGGGCGTAGAAATCCACAAACAGGCTGCCTCTTCCATGCTCTCCATGGAAAGCCTGGAGCAGGCCTTTGCTGATATTAAGCAGGCTATGGATGATATTTCCCGCTTCCGCCGCGAAGCCCTGCCGCAGATGGCACAGAATATTCAAAGGCTTGATACGCTTACCGATGAAGCATCCCAGGTCATTGAGAAGATGGATCGGGGGGCCGCTGCCCAGTCGCAGATAACCATTGACGTTGACATTGATACCGGAGCTGGGTCATGAAATCCGGTTTAAGGAGGGTTTGATAATGACAGGGAAATTCTTTCCAAAGATAATGATCGCCAGTCTTCTGATTTTAGTATTAGCTCTGACGACTGGCAATGCTCTGGCAGCCTCAAAGTTCAAGGTCGCCTGGAGCATCTACGCTGGCTGGCAGCCCTGGGATTATGCTGATCAGAGCGGCATCCTGGCAAAATGGGCACAGAAATACGGAATTGAGATTGAATTGGTGCGGATGGACTATATTGCCTCCGTTGAGGCCTATGTGGCCAAGAAGGTTGATGCCTGTACCATGACCAATATGGAGGCGCTGGATATGCCGGCCGCTTCGGGTGTCTCAACCACAGCCGTGATTCTGGGTGATTTTTCCAATGGCAATGACGCCATTTTGACGCGCGGTGGTCTGGACGTGAAGGGGCTTTCTGGCGAGGAGATCTATCTCGTTGAGCTATCTGTTTCCCATTACCTGTTGGCCCGCGCTCTGGAGAAGAACGGGATGGACGAAGAGGATGTTACCATCGTCAATACAAACGACTCGGACATCGCACCGGCCTTTATCGCCAATACGAAACAGCGGGCAGTGGTTACCTGGAACCCTCTGGTGATGCAGATTGAAATGGAACCCGGTGTGACCAATATTTTTGATTCCTCCGAGACTCCGGGCGAGATTCTGGACCTGATGGTGGTACGCACGGATGTTCTCAGGAAGAATCCAGAACTCGGCAAAGCTCTGACCGGAGCCTGGTACGAAGTAATGGGTGTAATGTCCAAGCGCGGATCTGCAGCCAATAAAGCGATGCAGGTGATGGCTGACTCAGCAGGCTGCTCTTTGACGGAGTATAAGAAGCAGTTGAAAACAACCGCTATGTTCTACAAAGCCAGTCAGGCGGCCGATTTTACTACCGGCACTGAAATCAAGCAAAAGATGGATTTAGTCCGCAAGTTCTGCTTTAGCCACGGTCTTCTTGGCGAGAATGCCAGTTCGGCTAACGAGGTCGGTATCAAGTATCCAGACGGGAGCATACAGGGAGATGCTACTAACGTCCAACTGATCTTCGACGAGACCTATATGAAGGCCGCTGCTGAGGGCAGCCTCTAATTATAGATGTCAGTCTTGGTAGGGCGGGTAAACGGTCTTTGATTGGTAAATCAAAGACCGTTTACCCGCCCCTACGATTCTACCCATTGCATAAGTGAAAAGGTCGTATCAATAAGGCGCTGAGGCTTCAGAAAAGCTGGGGCGCCTCCTCCTTTTGGTAAGCGAGGAAGTGGCTGTATGGAATTCTTCAAGGTAAACGCAGAGCCGGGGAAGTGGGCCAGACGATTGCTCCCTTTGGTGCTGATTGTGGCGGTTATTCTTCTCTATAGCTTAGTTGCCTATTACCGGCACTATGGTGTTCCGGATAGCATTTCTGCAATGGGGAGAGAGCTTGTTTTCAGTTTGGAGAAGTTTGAGGAGAGTGATTTAAGCGAACAGAAACTATTTAGTTTTGAGATGGAAGCCCAGAACGATCTGAACGAGGGCACTATCTCAGAAGCGTTTGAAGACAACAGCATCTCACTTGCTGATGATGCCTCCATCTCAAAGGAAACGGACACCAGATGGTTGATAACAGACGTGGACAAGACATACATTGTCAAGAAAGAAGAGGATAAACTGGATATTTACGAGCGGCTGGACGTCTATAAACAACTTAATCGCGGTACTATCCCTGAGAAAGTGCGAAGTGGTTTTGCAGATAGCGGAAAGTCATTGGCGGAAGGGGCAGTTCTCTCAACCAGGAAAAAAGGCATCCGCTGGCGCATCGTTGATGATGCAGGCAGAAAGACCTATACAGTTGCCAGAACGGATGGTAAACTCAATATATACGAAAACCACATGCCTTATTCCCTGACCAAACGGGTGGGGAATCCCAAAGACAAGCTTGTGCCTACCTTGAGCGAAATGGGGGATGGCTTCAAGAGATATGCTTTTGAGAAGCACAGAGGAGACTACCGTCTCTGGAAAGATACTCTTGCCAGCACCAGACGGTTTCTCATCGGCGTGGCCATCGTGTTTCTGGGCGTTATTGTGGGGCTTCACATGGGCACTTCGCCTTATGTGGAGTGTATGTTTTACCGTTTTACTCTCTTTTTTGACAAGATACCTGCTCTGGCTCTTCTGCCGATTCTCATCATTATTTTCGGAGTTGGGGAGGTAGCCAAGATTGCCCTGATCGCCGTCGGTGTCATGCCGACGCTTATTCTTGATACCTATCTGAGAGCTAAGGCGATACCACGGGAACAGATTACCAAAGCCATGACCCTGAAGGCAGACAATTTTGAGATTATATATCGGATCGTCTTGCCTCAGATTTTCCCGAAAGTCCTGGATACTGTCCGGCTTAATTTCAAAGCCGTTCTTCTTTTTCTGATCGCCGGCGAAGCGCTTGCCTCCACAGAGGGTCTGGGCTACAGGATCTTCCTGGTGCGGCGCTATATCGCTATGGATGTTATCATCCCCTATGTCCTCTGGATGAGCTTGCTCGCCTTTATGGCTGACCTGATCGTCCGGGTTTATATTAAGAAAAGGTATCCCTGGCTGAATAAGTGAAGGAGGTATCGAAGTGCCAGTTAATCCTGATCACATACTCGCAGTACAGAACGTTTTTAGGCGGTACCAGATTCGGGAAAAAGGGGCGGGGATGCGTACCGTTTTAAATGGCATAGATTTAACGGTCAAAAATGGGGAATTCCTGACCATTGTCGGGCCTACTGGCTGCGGCAAGTCCACTTTTCTGAGGCTTATTCTCGGTTCAGATCGCCCCAGCGAAGGCAGTGTTACTGTCAATAATCTTGAGGTAACGGGGCCGGATCGCGATCGCGGTGTTGTTTTTCAGCGTTACAGCTTGTTCCCAAATATGTCGGTGGAAAAGAACGTCATGCTGGGGTTGGAACTGGAAGAATTTTCGCTCCATTCGCTTATTTTCAGACCATTCCATTGCCGGAAGAGGCGAATCGAATTCCGGGATAGGGCGAATGATTATCTGGAGCGGGTAGGCCTCTTGAGGCACAAAGACAAGTATCCTTACGAACTCTCCGGCGGTATGCGTCAGAGGGCGGCGATTGCCCAGGCTATGGTTATGAAGCCGGAGATATTGCTTATGGATGAGCCGTTTGGCGCTCTGGATATTGGTACCAGAGAAGCGATGCAGGTCTTTGTTCTGGAGCAATGGCAGCAAGATCACCAAACTATTATCTTCGTTACTCACGATCTGGAAGAGGCAATTTATCTAGGCACGCGGATCATTGTTATCTCTCCCTATTATTCGGAAGATGACGGTTCGCCGGGTGAGGGATCTAAGATTGTCAAGGATGTGAAAATTCCCTGGGACCATCCGCGTCCGACCGGCGTGAAACACACCAAGAAATTTAATGAGCTTATGAAAGCGATCCGCAAAGAAGGGCTTGATCCGGAATATCTACAGAGCATTGAGGAGTTTGACCTTTCCTATGAAGATGAAGTGACCTGGGATTCCCCACTCCACGGCGGGAATTAAGCAGCGGTAAAAGAATAATTTCCCACTCACGAGATAACGCTATTCATCAAGGGTGGGTAAACGGTCTTTGATTTAACAATCAAAGACCGTTTACCCACCCCTACCAAGACTTTGCTTCTCTAACTGAAAACTCGTATAGGGAGGTGTATTATGAAGTGTCCAGTATGTCTAAAAGAGATGCTTGAGCAAGACTTCGGCAGTATAAAAGCTGATGTCTGTAAAGATGGATGTAAAGGGATATGGTTTGATTGGTCTGAATTGAGCAAGCTTGACGAGGAGAATGAAGGTCTTGGTAATGAACTCAAAGAGGCGCTCAATTATCCGCGCTCGAATGATGAGAATCGTGGACAGATTCACTGCCCAAAGTGTGGCATACCTTTGCACATACATAAGTATCGCAACTCAAAAGAGGTAAATATTGATGAGTGCTACAAGTGTGGTGGATTTTTTCTTGATTCCGGAGAACTGAAGGCTATACGGGATTCTTTCATGAGTCAACTACCCACGACTAAAGTCGAGGGCTTGTAAGCAACCTCAAGCGGAAGCTCAATTGCATATGCCTTTGCTTCCTCGGTTCCTACGATAGGCTGGTTGACAGACAACCCTTCGGGGTAGC
>SDBT01018631.1_pt1 | contig 10905 bp, 22 predicted proteins | sample 2277101 | NCBI WGS metagenome assembly SDBT01 (sample SAMN10404973, study PRJNA504765) | marine sediment metagenome | isolation source: marine sediment core GS10_PC15, 103 cmbsf | place: Arctic Ocean: Southern Knipovich Ridge | collected 2010 | reverse complement strand
CGTCGTCGCCTGTCACTTTGAAATTTAAATAAGAATATATAAAAGGTTTTTTGTTTAGGTAAATATCTTTTTGAAAGAAAAGAGGAAAAGATAAATGAAAATAAATGAAAAATACATATTAGTTTTTGACGTTGATGGAAAAACCTTAACTTATACTGGAATAATCCTTTCAGAAGATGAAATGTTTATAACTTTCATAGATAAATTTGGAAGTACCCTTTCTTATAATAAATCAAATCTAATTTCTTTTAGGGAGGCTGAAGAATGAGTGAAAAAAAAATAGAATATCTAGAACTATTTAAATCTCCAGAAAGAATTAAAAAAATGTGGGTAGATAATTGTTCAAAAGAAAACATAAAAAAATGCCTCTCTAAAACAAGAAATCCAAATATAGACTCATTTGAAAAGATAAAATCTTGGGCAATAATTGAATATTTTATTGGAATTAAAAATGAAAATAAAAATTGTTTATTTTCTAAAGAAATGAATCGAGCTTGGATAGAATTTTCAGAACAAAGTCAATTAAATTTTGAAGAAAAATTAAGATGCTTTACTAATAATATTTTAAATAATTTCACTTATTTAATTAATCAAGGAAAAGTATTTAAAATAAATAATGAAATTAAAACATTAATTAAAAAAACAAAAAGTAATTTAAAATATGAATCTAACCTACCCTTTAAACAAGTAGTAATTGATTTTGGAGAGATTGAACAAGAACAAAATTCTTGGTTTGGAATAATAATTGAGGAGTGTAAAGTTAATAATTTTAAGATTAAAAATAAAATAAAAGTAAAAGATAAAGTTTTAAAAATTTTTATGGTTGGGAGAGATAATAATGATGGAGAATCAATTTATTTATGGGATTATTTATCAGATGAAGGAATATCTGAAGATTATATGACTCACGATGATATGGACCTAATTTTTAATAATGACAAAAAAAAGAGGGAAGAATTTGTTAGAAAAATATTTAATATTTCTTTAAACTTCATAAATTTAATAAATCATCCAGAAGTAGAATTAATTGAAAAATCAAATAATATTATAAGAAAATTAAAAAATAAAGAAAATAAATTTGGAAGACCAGATGAAATAACAATAAATCCAATTGGAAAACTTAAAAAATATATTTATAACATACAACAAGAAAATGAAAAACTTTGGGAATTGGGTCATAGATTTTGGGTAAGGGGTCACTGGGTTAATTTTACTTCTGATAGATATAAAAATAAAAAAGGACAAAAAACTTGGATTTTACCTTATATCAAAGGTCAAGGGGAATTAAAAAATAAATCATATTATTTAGGTGAAAGAGAAAGATGTTGGATTAATGAAAGAAAAATGAAGGAATTAATACAATTAATTCTGCCAGAAAAAAAACTATCAAACAACAATAGAACTATTCTTAATGGATTAGAAATTGATTGTTATATTCCAGATTTAAAAATTGGATTTGAATATAATGGTCAACAACATTATAAACATATAAAAATATTTAATAAAACAAAAAAAGAATTTGAAAAACAAAAAGAAAGGGATCTTGAAAAAAATAAAAGGGCAAAAAAATTAAGAATTAAGTTAATAACGATTAGATATGATGAGGAACTTTCTGAAGAATTAATTAGGAGTAAATTACAATGAATAAAAAAGAAACCCCTATACAAGTACCTGATACAACTGATACAACTGATACAACTGATACAACTGATACAACTGATACAACTACCAACCTGTATCACTTCGTACCTGTATCACTAGGGCTTGACCTTATATTTGGAGAAAATTTATTTGACCTAATTTTAAGGCATTTTTACACTACAAAAAACACCCCTGTTACCGTTGTTAAATTGGCTGAACAAATGGATAAGAAAAAAGACTCTTTGAGAGCTGCAATAAATCGCAGAAAAGAGTTTTTTAGTGATACAGGTTCAAAAGGAAGGGCTGGAGTGATACAGGTTAACAAAAATGGAATTGAGGAAATTGAAGGTAGAATTCATACTTTGGAAGCAAGAAAAAAGGAAGGGGAAAGAGAAAAACTCCGGCAAATTGCAGATAGGGAAAGAGAAGAAGACCTAATAAATGATATAAAGAACTGTCTTAGAGTGACACATCCCAAAAGACTTGGAAATAATATTTTAATAGATTTTAAAGCTATTTCAGAAGATAATTTAGAAGTGGCAGATTTGATTTTAGAAGATGCAACTAAATTTTTAAAATTAGCATCTGAAGAATATGAAGGGTTTGATTTACAATTAATCAATCTTCCAAAATCTTCTGTATTAAATATTGAAGAGATAAGGAAGGACCAATTAGATAAAGTAATTTCAGTTGATGGAAGGGTGACTTCTTTTGGAGAAGTTAAACCTTTGATAACGGAAATTAAATTTGAATGTCCAAGTTGTGGTGCAATAATTAGGAAACCTCAAAATTATAGAACTGGAAAGTTAGAAGAACCCAAAAGATGCTTATGTGGAAGAAGAGGGGGTTTTAGAGAAGAAAAAGTTGAAAAAGTAAATGCTTGTTTTATTCAGTTAGAAGATTTACAAGAGAAAACAGATAATCCCCATTCTCAAAGGATTAAATGTGTTTTATTTAATGAATTATGTAATAAAGAGAATATTAAGATTTTTAATCCAGGAAATGAAATTAGATGTGTTGGAATTTTGAAAGAGGTTCCAATATTCAAAAATAATATGAGAACTGTGTTTATGAATTGGATACTTGAGATAATGAATGCAGAATTGGTTGAGAAGGATGTTGATATAAATGCTTTTTTAGAGGAAGATGTTGAGGAGATTAATGAACTTTCAGCGAAGATAGATAATGAGGGTTTAACTCCTTTATTAAATTCCTTTGCTCCTGATGTTTATGGTTACAACACAATAAAAAAGGCCTTGATGCTTCAACTTTGTAATAAGAGAAATGATAAAAAAAGATCTACTAGAAATAAATCAAATATTTTATTAATAGGAGACCCCGGGGTAGCAAAATCTGTTTTGGGAGATTTTGTATTAGATATAACTCCTGGATCCAGAAAGGCAGTTGGAGGAGGTTCATCTGCTGTGGGAATAACTGCAAGTGTAGTTAAAGAAGAAGATTCTCTTGGAGGGTATAGGGTTGAACCAGGAGCTATGGTTTTAGCAAAGGAAATTTTAATTTTAGATGAAATGAATAATTTATCTGATGAAGATAAACCAAAGTTACAAGAGGGAATGAGTGAACAAAAAATAAGTATTAACAAAGCAAATATTCATGTTCAGATGGGGGTTAGTTGTGGAATGATTGGAATAGCTAATCCAAAAGGAGGACATTTTATTAGGGATGGAAAAAGTTTAATTGAACAATTTAATATAACTTCTCCAATTTTGAATAGGTTTGATTCAATTTTTGTTGTAAAAGATTTTGTTGAAGAAAAGATGGATAAAGAAATAGCAAAGAAAATGTTACAAAGACATAGGGGGATTTTAAAACCAGTTTATAATAAAGAATTTTTAAGGAAGTTTTTTGTTTATATAAGATGTTTTAGAGAACCGATTATTTCAGAGGAGGTTCAATTAAAAATACAAGAAGGATATTCTAAAGTAAGGAAAATGGAAAGTGAAGGGGTTAAAATAAATCCTCGTTTTTTGGAATCTTTAATTAGGATGTCTATTTCTTCAGCCAAATTAAGACAATCAGAATCAATTGAGGAAAAAGATATTAATTTATCCTTAAGTATTTTATCAAAATCTCAATATAAGTTAAATGAATTTGAATTAAAATGAAACCAATAACAAAGGAAATCACAGAATCATACCCAAATAAGAGGTCAACAAAAGAGGTAAAAGGAGATGGAAAGGACCATGCTTGGATGTCAGCATGGTTTGATTTCAATCAAGATGAAAATCATCTTTAAATTAACACCTCTATTTCCAGTGGAAAAATAAAATGTCACAAGCAGAAGTATTAAAATTTTTAGAAAGAAACAAGAAAAGTTGGTTTACTACAGATTATCTAACAGAGAAATTTCAAATAGGGTCAATTCCAGATAATTTAAGAAGATTGTATAAGGCCAAGGAAATAGATAGAATTTGTCTTATGTTAAATGAAAAAAGGAGATATTTAGTAAGATGGAGAAATTCACTACTTTAGAATTTACCTTAAAGTATATAAATTATAAAAAGTATAAATAACTATGAAAAAAACAACAATAAAAGTTTCATGGGATAATGCCCAAGCCCTGAATATGATTGCTTCAGAATTATCTACTTCAACAGGGGAAAAAGTTACTCAAGATCAAGTATTAAGAGTTTTAATTAATTTTTATAAAAATGGAGTACAAAAGAACAATGACAAAAATTAGGCCATCACAAAAGAAAGGAAAAAAGGCTATAGGTAGTTTGATAAGATTAACAAAACCTAAAAAGAAAAGAAAAACTCCAAAAGAAAAAGGAAAATTAATTATAGAAGGTTTAGAGGAAAGGGGGATCTTTGATTAATGGAGATTTCATGTAAGAACTCTAATGTGAAATAAAATGGAAATAGAAAAAATAAAATTAAATGGTATCTATTCCGATAAATTTGAATTGATAAGAGCATATCTTGGATTAGTGGCTATTTGGTGTGCTTATCTATTTGGATTTTGGGGGTTTAGACCACACATATAAATGTGTGATTAATTAAAAAAATGAAAATCTTAAAAAAAATAATTAAATTCATAGAGGAAGGATTAATTGGTTTTCACCAATCAAGTTTCTAATTAACAAAATGGAAAAATACATAAATTCAGAGGTAAGCGAAGAGGTAAAAGAAAAATGAATTACAATTTAACATTAAATGAAGAACAAATAAAAGCAGTAATGGAATCTTTAGATTTTTATTCAAGAATATCTATTGGACAACTACAACATTTAAAATATCTAAAAAATGGTGCTTCAGAAGATACATTAATATTACTTCAAAAAGAGATGTTTCCAGATTTAACTGGCTTAAATCATTCATGGGGAATACATAATATAAAAGTTCCAGAAAGTGTAAGAATTTGTTATGATATTTATAAACAGATTCATTTTATTTGGAATCCAATTGGAGTTTATGCTAATAAACCAAATCCAATTTCAAAACAATGTTTACCAAAATTCGTGAAGTTAGGGGAGAACGAACAATGAAGATTGTTTTAATAACTTTAATGAAGATTGTTTTAATAACTTTATTTGTTATTTTAGTTGTAGGGATTTGTATATGGACAACAAATATCATGGAAAGAGAAAAATGTGTTGAATTAACAGAGATACTTGATGTTGTGTTTGATAAAGGTGGAATTATTGATAAGTGTTATATTATTGAAAATGAAACAGAGTATACAATTAATGAATATAGAAAGAGACTTAGAAATCAAATATTGGAAGTTCGTTCGTAATTACAACCTTACAAGAAAATGGAAGAATTAAAACAAGTAGAAAAAGCATTAATTGAAATAGAAGATAAAATGGGCATAAGGGCTTATGATATTGTTAAAAATTATATGGGTACATTGTATGATAAACTTAAAGATACAATGGAATAAAGAGACAATTGGAGAAAAAAATATATGGAATTGAAAGGAAAACAAAAATAAAATGGAGGAAAAAAGAAAATGGAAAAACAAACTAAAATACTACTTACATTAATCTTAATTCTCTTAATTATTGGGGGGTATTTTTTCATAACACAAGTATTTAATCCAGCCCTAGAAAAGAGACTGGAAGATAGAGAACGTGTAGGTTTCGATAATGGAATTAGAATGATTCTTGCTGAACAAACCACAAAAGGAAAACTATATTATATCGATTTAAATAGGACAGTACAAGTAATTGGACTACAAGAACTTTGTAGTGGGGGACTGTGAGGTAATACTAAATAACGAAATTGAAAGGAAAACAAAAATGAAAAAAGAAGAAAAGTTAAATGAGATTTTATTTGAGATAAGCACAGTTTCTGAAACAGTCAAGAAACTTGAAGACATAAATCCTCCAATTATATTTGGAGAGAATCAAATAGAACCTCTTGAAATGGAAAAGATAACACAGATAGGAAATTGGCATTTATTTCAACAAGGAGATCTCTTTTATTTTTGTGAAAAATATAATGGTTTGTATGTTGCTAAATTTTGTAAGAATGGGGATTCATATTAAAATGAGTAATAAATTAAAAAAACAAAAGAAAGAAGAAGCTAAGAAAAGGGCAGAAGAATTTGCAAAACTTCCAAGAAAGGGACAATGTCCAAGATGTAAAAAACCAATGATAAATAAAAATAGAATGTGTGAGAAGTGCAAATCTGTTAAAAGATTGAAGAGTAAAGCAAATAGAAGAGGGAAAGCAAAGGGGACTTATTTTAATGGGGGTTCGGAATAATACTAAATGGGAATTATAAAAGTCCAACTAGATTTTGGTGTTTCAGATAAAATCCATTCTCTTTCACATTCTTTCTTTAACAATCCTCCAGAAGGAATAGAATACTCTAAATCTAAATTTAAATTAATTACTAAAGATACTTATTCAACAATAGGAAGAATCAGAAAAGGAATAATCAAAGTCCTTCCATTTATATCAAAACTAGATAAATTAATTATTTCTTTATTAAGGAAAGAATCGGAATCTGATCTGATTCATTTTATATTTCACTTAGGGAATTCAAAAAAGAAATGTATCATAGATTATGAACATGCTTACAATTTTGTTCATGTTAATGATTCAGGAAATAAAAGTAAAAAGGAAAATTCATTAAAGAAATTAAATAGAGGGAATATAAAATATCTGATACCAATTCATAATGAAGCATTAAAATCTTTTAAATTGTTTTTTAGAAATGAAATAAAAATTCCACATAAAATAATTAGTCCTACATTAGAGATTCCAAAAGAATTTAGAAACCAAGTTGAAAAGAAGAATAAAATAATATTTGTATCAACCTCAAATATTTTGACAAATAATGTATTTTTAACTAAAGGAGGTTTAGATACTTTAAATGCTTTTGAACATCTTGCAAATAAATATCCTTCTTATGAATTTATTATATTGGGAAAGATTCCAGAAGAATTTAAAAAAGAATTTCCAAAGAATATTATTTTAAAAGAGTTTGTTCCAAGAGAAGAGATGTGGGAAATATTCAATGAATCTAAAATATTTGTTCAACCATCTTATCACGCACCTGCGATGGTTTATATAGAAGCCATGTTCTTTAAATTACCAATAGTTACTTATGATTATTGGGCTAATGATGAATATGTTGATGAGGATAATGGAATTTTAATAAAGCCAATAGAGATAAATCATATAGATGAATATAATGTTCCTATCTATTCTGAAGAAACATTTCAAAAGATTATAAGTAATGCTCCAAAGAATTCAATTAAATTAGAAGAGGCTATTGAAAAATTAATAAATGATGAAGAATTGAGAAATAGATTAGGAGAAAATGGATATGAAAGAGTTACCGAGGGGAAGTTTTCAATTAAGGAAAGAAATAAAAAACTTATGGAAGTTTATAATGAGGTTTTAAAATGAAAAGGATATACATAGCTGGTTGTGGAGGAATGCTCGGACAAGCATTTTATAAAATCTTTAGTAAGGATTATGAACTAAGATGTACAGACAAAGATGTTAATGAGGATTGGTTATCTTATTTAGACTTTAGGGACTTTGAAAAGTATAAAGAGGAGATTGAAGAATTTAGACCAAACTTCCTTTTCCATCTAGGAGCATATACAGATTTGGAATTCTGTGAAGAAAATAAAGAGGACACTTATTTGAATAATGCTTTGGCTGTTGAATGTGCGGTAAAAATAGCAAATGAATTAGAGATCCCAATATTGTATATAAGCACAGCAGGAATTTTTGATGGCAAAAAAGAAATATATGATGATTGGGATAAACCAAATCCTCTTAATACATATGCTCGTTCAAAATATATTGGGGAAAGAATTGTTATTGAAACAGCTAAAAAATATTTTGTTTGTCGTGCTGGATGGATGGTTGGTGGGGGACAGAAAAAGGATAAGAAATATATCGCTAAAATTATGAAACAATTAAAAGAAGGTAAAAAAGAATTGAATGTTGTAAAAGATTGCGGTGGGATTCCAACTTATACTCACGATTTTGCAAGAAATGTTAAACTTCTTATAGAGAAAGATGAACCAGGATTATATAATATGGTTTGTTTAGGGAAGAGAACAGATAACAGATTAGAAGTTACAAAGGAATTAGTCAAAATTTTAGGATTAGAAAATGAAATAAAGATAAATTCTGTGGATAAGAATTATTTTAAAGAGGATTATTATGCTAAAAGACCTCCAGCAGAAAGGTTGTTGAATAGAAAATTAAATCTTAAAGGATTAAATATTATGAGGGATTGGAAGATCTGTTTAAAAGAATATTTGAATGAAAACTATAATAAATTTTTAGGGGAAGAGAAGAAATGAAAAAGTTAAATTTAGGTTGTGGTTTAGATTATAAGGAAGGTTTTACTAATGTAGATTTTTGTGTTGGTGATAGTTTTAAATTTGATATAAAACATGACCTAGAGAAGTTTCCATATCCTTTTGAAGATAACGAATTTGATTATATCTTGATGGATAATGTTTTAGAACACTTAGAAGACACCATAAAGGTTTTAGAAGAACTACATAGGATTTCAAAACCTAATGCAAAGATAGAAATTTATGTTCCTCATTGTTCAGGGTATATGGCTTTTGGAAACATTACTCATAAGAGATTTTTTGCAAGTGGAACTTTTAGAACATTTGAAAAGGGTTTTTGGGAAAAATATAGTAAGAAAGAATTTATAGTAGAATCTAAATTAATTTGGTTAGATAGTAGGAATTGGATTTTAATTAGACCTTTAAAGAAGTTAATGGATTGGTTACTTAATCTAAGACCTTATTTTTCAGAAAGGTTCTTAGCAAATATTGTTGGGATAGATTATGTTAAATTTACTTTGAGGGCTATAAAATGAATAATGAAAGATGGGAGGATTCTTCTTAATACTAAAATGTGTAAGAAATATTATTGCTCAAAGCACGGTGGAGAAGGAAACCCAAAATGTCAAGAATGTATTGATAATCTTAAAAGATTAGCAGAAGACAATAATGCAATTATAATTGGAGATATAAAATGAAAACTATAACTTGTGACAAATGTAAAAAATCAAAGCCATTGAGATATGATGAAAGTTATCCAAAGGATTTTGTTTTAGTTAAAGTCTTTATGAAACCAACTTCAAATAATAAAGGAATTGGTGGAAGGGGCTATCATTTATGTATTAAATGTAAGAAGGAGGTTTTTGGAAATTCCTAAATATTTCCTAAAGCGTAATAAAATGACAGATAAAATTAAAGAAAAGCTATTGAAAGAGATTGAAAGTATTAAAGAATGGGCTAATTCTAAACCTCAAGAACCAGTTGAAATATATGAAGATTATAATTTACTAAAAGCAAAACTTAAACAACATGAAGAAACAAAGGAATGGTTTATTAAATTAATTAATAAATTTGATTTTGGAAAATACTTAGAACCAGTTGAAGAAATTAATGATGAGGATAATGTTTATTATGGGATTAATATGGATTCTTTATTGAAAGAACTAAAGAGAAAATTAAATTCGGCTAAGTCAGGGGAGGCGAAGAAATGAGAGTTTTAGTAGCGTGTGAAGAAAGTCAAGCCGTATGTAAGGAATTTAGAAAGTTGGGACACGAAGCATATTCTTGTGATATTTTACCTTGCAGTGGTGGAGAACCACAATGGCATATTCAAAGGAATGTTTTAAATTGTTTAGGCAAACTTCCACAAAATAATATGAAGGGATGGGATTTAATGATTGCACATCCTCCTTGTACTTATTTGACGAAAGCTGGATGTAGGTGGCTTTATCCAAAAGGTGTTTTAAATGAAGAGAGATATAAAAAAGGATTAGAAGCGAAAGAATTTTTCTTTAAACTATTAAATGCAAATATTTCAATGATTGCAATAGAGAATCCAAAACCTCAAAAGATATTTGAAATACCAAAAGAATCACAAATAATACAACCTTGTGAGTTCGGACACAAATTAAAGAAAACAACTTTTCTATGGTTGAAAAATCTTCCATTATTAAAACCAACAGAGATAGTAAAACCAGAATATTATATTGATAGAAAAGGAATAAAGCATACTAAATTAACTGGTTGGAGTGCTAAGAGAAAGTCTAAAACATTTCCAGGAATTGCAAGAGCAATGGCAGAACAATGGAGTTCGCAAGTCACAGTTAAGGAGAAGTCAAATGGAAATGAATAAATATGAAGAAATTATAAATGAAGAAATTATTGAAAGAGAAAGAATACTTGATAAAGAAATAGAGGAAGAAAAAGAGAAAAATGAAAGGATATAAATCAGAAACACAACAAAAGAATTTAGCTTGGTTTTTACCAAGACCAAAAAAAGATAGATACAAGGGCGGAATGCCTTTATATTGTGAAGAATGGTTAATTAATTTGGCTAAAGATATTTTGGGAAAAGAAAAACCTAAATTGCTAAATTTATTTTGTGGAATGAATCAATTAGGAGTTAGGGTTGATATAAAAGAAGAGGTTAATCCAGATTATAATTATGATGCTCACAAAGTAAGTGATTTGTTTAATAAAGAATTTGATATAATTTTAGCAGACCCTCCATATTCAATTGAGGAATCAAAGGAACTCTACGGGACCGGACCGTTAAAATACAAAAAATGGACTTCTGAATGTAATAAGATTTTGAAGAAAGGTGGACTTTTGATTGTTTATCATAAATATGTTATGCCAAACCCAGATCCAAAGAAATATGAAGTAGTTAAAAGAGTTTTCATTGGAAATAGAACTTATCATCTTCCGAGGGTTGCAATATTTTTTAGGAAAAAGTCGGCTAAGTCAG
>SDBT01018630.1_pt1 | contig 10905 bp, 5 predicted proteins | sample 2277101 | NCBI WGS metagenome assembly SDBT01 (sample SAMN10404973, study PRJNA504765) | marine sediment metagenome | isolation source: marine sediment core GS10_PC15, 103 cmbsf | place: Arctic Ocean: Southern Knipovich Ridge | collected 2010 | reverse complement strand
CTGAACGAGAAGAGCAACGAGCTGAACGAGAAGGGCGATGACCTGAACGAGAAGGGCGATGACCTGAACGAGAAGAGCAACGAGCTGAACGAGAAGAGCAACGAGCTGAACGAGAAGAGCAACGAGCTGAACGAGAAGAGCAATGACCTGAACGAGGGGAGCGATGATCTGAACGAGAAGGGCGATGACAGCGCTTACGAGAACAGCGCTGACGAGGAGCCCGAAAAACCGCGCCAACGATGTACTCAGTGCAACAAAACGCGAGAGCTGCACTACTGTTTCCGCACCTTGGACGATGGGACAAAGGCGACCGTGTGCCGCTGGTGTCGCGATCCAAGGGTCAAGACCGAGGGAAGGAAGAACAAGCCCCGAGAGGTGAAGCGACCGAAGAAAAAGGAGTTCAAGCGACACAACGAAGCCGAAGAAAAGAAGTTTGAGCGCCAGAAGCAGGAGTTAGAGCGTCAGAAGCAGCAGTTCGAGCGCCAGAAGCAGGAGTTCGAGTACGAGAAGGAGGAGAAGGCGGAGCTGATCCAGCTGAGCGATAGATATACTCAAGTCGAGGAAAATGTGAAGAATGTGTTCGCTGGCATCAAAGCAGACGTCGAGAAGTCGAGCTGGGGGCAGGCGCAGGCACACTATGTGAAGCGAGTGCTCGAAGCAACCCCAGTTGCTCAGGAGTACCTCACTAAGCGTCGCCGGCTCGAACAAGTGCATCAAGATGACGAGCAGCTGCTGGACAGGCTTCCGAAGCCTTGAGCCGTGACCGCTGACGAGACAGCACCTTGACCCTCGAGTCTGGTGGGCTCAATCTCTGAGACAGATCGCTCAGACTTTTTTCACCCATGTCTCCTTAATGTTTTCATTTTCGTGACTCGATTTTTGGCCCGCTGAAATATCACATCACATCACTATCACGCCAACGATCTGATCCTTCCACATGCCATGTTCGGCGCACTGGTAGTTGTAGTACAGCATTGTCATTCCTCTGTGACAGCAGTTTATAATTAGCACCCTGCGCGGAGCCTGTGTGAAGAGGCCGCGACAGTCAGTCAGTGCGTGTCTTTCACATGGCAGAGTTGCTGTACTCCGATGTTTACCGCCTGATCATCTACGCGGTTCCCCGTGTCCATGCGCTGAGACAGATCGCTCAGACATGCCGCTCGTTTCGTGCGATCGTGGCAGAAGATGAACTCTGGAAACTTTGGATCCGGCTCGAGTTTGGAGCAAGGGCCTGTGCTGCTGAGATCAAGCCACCCGCCCGTGCAAGAGAGATCTATGTGCGATGGAAGATGTGCAAACGCGAATGGCACGCAAAACTTCACACGGACAAGATCACCTTTCCTACCATTCAGACCGACTGGCACAAGGCCGCAGCGCTTTCCCATGCTTGTGAAAATGGAAGATGGATCACGCAAAATCTTTGGTTCCCCGGTGAAGACTCTGAGCGCGCCGGCGAACTGATGAGACCAGCGTCGGAACCACACCTGTCCATCCTTGCTGACGATGCGATCGGAAATGCGTCTTTCAAGTACTCTTTCGTCGCGTGGCAGGCAATACGACTTGCCTCGCAGACACCAGGCAGCACCACGATAATCTCGGAACAACCGACGACGATGAGGGGATCAGCAGCCTGTCAGATGATATTACAGTCAGTACTTAGCAGGGCCGTTCGTTCATCAGACAAGTGGATTCGGTGCCATCGTCCAGAGAGAGAGGATGTAACACTGTCGGTCGGTCAAGAGTACATCTTTGTCAACGGGGCCCGGGTTTTCTTCGGCAGCATTTGCTTTCTCAGTCTTCTTTTGAGAATATTGAAGAGGAGCACGATAGCACGACGTTTCTTCTTCTTTTTTATTGACTGCCGGGACCTGATCGAAACGGATTTACTTGATGAGATTCTACTGCCGACCAACGGGCACAACTCGCTGTTCGTGGACTCCACTGGAACCGTGCCTCTCCGGAATGTCATGTACACCGGCGACGAAAAGCTCAAAAATGCCGACTTTGAGAGGAAGATCGCAGAGGCTGGAGGTGTCAACCACCGTTCGAACATGTATCTGGACATGTTCGCAAAGGCTGGAGGTGTCAACCACCGTTCGAACATGTATCTGCTGGACAGATGATGACAATTTTTTTTGAAGTGCACTGGTCAACATGATAAAAGCCTACCGAAAAAAAAACATGAAATAGATCATGCGTCCGGGCTGATCTTTGTGGCCTCACCCTCATCCTGTGCCTGTGCGAGCAGCCGCATCTGTGGCTGCTCGACATCGATCGCCTTTGCCACTACTTGGGCCTTTCCCACCAGCTGCGCGATTCTGGAGGCAAGCAGGCTGCCACGCTCCACATCGGGGCGCAGGATGGTGTTTCTCAGCACTGTGGGGCCGGCAAGCACTATCGTTTTTCGTGTGGCGCGCGTGAGTGCTGTGTAGATGGCAGAGCGGGTGATGTAGGGGCAGAAGGGCGGCAGCACGAAAACCAGCGTCTGCACCTCGTTGCCCTGGTACGAATGTATCGTTGTGGCGTTTGCGTGACGAATATACTGGCGTGTCCATTTGTCCCATGGAATCGTCCACGAATGGGCTTGCTGGGTCTGCTGTTCCTCCAGCTCTCGCTGGGCCGGCTGCATGCTCGACATGTCTGTTGTCACGCTGCAAAGCGGCTGAACGGTGATGAATCTGCTGAAGCCCGTTGCCATTCTCTGTCCGGTGTGTGCCTGCTGAAAACGTGTCGACTGTACCGTTGCCGCCGCCAGCAGGTCGTCGACGGCAAGCTCCGGCTGGCTGCCGCCCGTCGACGTTTCTTTCGGCGTGCGCACGTCAAAAACGTTTTTCAGGACGAGTATCTCTCCGTTGCTGATGGCCCGTCGTGGCTCGTTGCGCGAAAAGGCAATCTTTCGCCCCCTGACATAATCGAAGGCCCTGGCGTCCTGGGCGCCAGCGGTGCCGGCGTTGAACTGCTGCTCCAGGTGCGCGTTGATCTTGTCTCTCCAGCTATTTTCATAGACGATCACGTGATGCTCGTACTCGCCGAGAGCGTGCTGCGTGATGAGTTGGTGCACCATGTGTGCTGCCTGTGTCCCCGCCTCTGAGCCCCTGGGCATGAATGGGTGAAGCAGGGAAACGGTCCCGTCAAATTTGACATCTCCAGGCCTGCCCGCACGAATTGCGTTGGCATTCAATGCCAGGAGCCGGGCCCCCTCGTTCACGCGGTGCACGTGGTCAAACTCGATGGTCATGCCCCGCTGTCCGAGAAAGCGGAAGATGTCACGGATCAGATTTCCCGTTTTGATCGACGGCAGCTGCTCACAGTCCCCGCACATGATCAGTTTTTCGAGCCGCCCGCAGCTGGTGAGCGCCGCAAAGAGCTTGGCAAAAATGTCAAGGCTGACCGTGCCCATCTCGTCGATGACCCAGAGGCGAATATTTTCCAGTGGGCAGCGCTCGAAACTCCAGCCCAGTTTGGACGTGACGTCGACGGCGGCAGCGTCCGGGTCCGGGTCGTTCCTGACCTCGGGGAAGCCATGGCGACATTCCAAGGCGTGGACATGGAGCACCTTGTGAAGGGTGAAGCTGCGCCCCGGAAACATTCTCTGCAGATCCCCCGCGTTCCGGGCCATGAACGCGGTTCCCAGGCATTCGGTCTGGTCGCCGCAGCGTGACGCGACCGCGCTGAGGAAATCTGACTTGCCAGAGCCCGCCTTGCCGTTGACCAGCAGGCTCGGGCGCTGTGTCGCAATTTCAAAGGCGCGACTCTGTTCGGAACAGAGTGGGAGACCTCGCTTGGAGCGGACCGAAGAAGGATCGCGAGGGTCAACGATGCCATGCTCGTTGTGTGGGTGAGCGGCGGGTACCACCACCAGTAGGCGTCGAAAGCATATGGCGATGGCCGCCTCGTACATCCAGATCATCTTCAGTGTGACCATCACGGCGGCGGCGTCGTCGTCGTCGTCGTCGTCGTGCCCCTTCTCGATCACCACACTGCCAATCTGCTCGAGCCAGTCCAGCGCCTGCTCAAAGTAGGCGCGTCTGTTCTGGAGTGCCTCGTCAGTGCTCTCGTCGCCGTAGCGCGTCTTGTGCCGCATCCGCTCGAACAGCACCCGCTTGTCCACACAGCTGTGCTTTCCGGCAAACGTGAGCAGTCGGATCGTGTGGTAGACATCGACAAGGGCCAGGTCACACAGCCGAAGCGGGTCCTGCCTGCTGCTGCTGCCGCCGGACCTTTCAAGCCAGATGCGGTAGTAAGCGACACAGTCGAGATCAGGAATCGATGTCACCGAGCTCTTCGTGTCGTCCCAGCAGTCCTTCGTATTATCCGTGCCCCAAAATTTATCCGCTTCCGCCGCCGCCGCCGCCGTGGCTACCAGCGAAGGATTGTAGTGGAAAGTGTGGAGCTCTGGAACACACAGACGGTGCGGCTCCGTCTTGATCACGTGGTAAAGTCTCCCAATTTCTGTGACGCCCATGCGCGTCACCACTCTGGTCGGATAGCACGGCCGGATGGGCGCTTTCATTCTGTGGGCGCAGAGGTAGTGACACTCGTCGGCGAGGAAGTAGAGAGCAAATTCAGGGCCTGCCACATACTCTGCCACAGACGAGCAGGTTGCCGCAAGCACGAGAAGAACCTCTCGCAGCACCTGTCTTGCATTTTCAGAGAACCGAGGCACCAGAACACTGAGAAAGGCGCCAGCCACTTCCTCGTGTTCCCGGGCGCGCTGTTTCTCTGACAAACGTTCCGCGGCCGCCATGATTTTGCCAGTCAGGTAGCTCCTCGCCTGGTCGTCGAGAGGCACCGGCAGCCAGGTTGCATGCAGAATCTTGTAGCGAACAAACGACCCCCAGCGCCTGTCGGTCAGACCCTTTGCCAGGCGCTTCGCCCTGAATGTAAATTCAAAGAGCCCCGAGCGAAACGGGGCCCCCGTGAAAAGAGAGGAACTCTCTCCCGCAAGCAGCAGCAGGTCGTTGTACCGTGGCAACCCCCGCGCCCCAAAACCTGCGTGTTGCGTGTCCATCCTCCCATGGAACGTTTCCGTTGCACAGCCCAGGAGGAGATCCAGATCAGCGGGTGGCTCGACGCCGCCGCTGCCGCTGCTGTCCATATCAACGGTTTCCGCGACGCCACGGGCTCGTTTGCCCAAAACGCGTGCCGTCTCGCCGCTTGCCGTCCGAACACTCACCACTGCCTCTTCGACATAGTAAGGCTCCTTGGGCAGTGGGATTTCGGAGGCACTGCACGACAGACCCCGGAGCCACGAGTTGCGATCATCGCTTGCTCTCCTGTGCCGCAAGCACTCCTCTCCTTGGGGATCCGGATCCGGATTTTCCATTTGATCACTGTCTCGCAGAGAGAGAAATTGCAGAACTGTTTCTCTCTGCGCGCGCGCGCATTTCGAGTGTGGCTCGTTCTTCTATTTTTATGTACCGCAGGGGCACCGGGTGAAAACTGGGCAAGATCTTCCGACCCCGTGTGCACCGCCGCCACAATCACGCCTGCCTTCCGACTGACGCCGCAGCAGAGCGACACAAAAAAATGCAGCCCATATTGCAAGCCCTTCAGACAATCACGTGGGGGGGCAGCAATGTTCCTCAGCCAGAGAAACGCGGAGCGAACGACAACGACAAGGATGATGACGACGACGACGACGCCGCCGCCGCCGCCGCCGCCGCAAGAAGGGATAGGAAAATCGGTGAAATCAGAAAGGCCGTTGGTCAGGATCCCTGGAGGACGAACTTCCACCAACAGTTCCAACGCGATCTTCTCCAGTCGCTCGGCGCTGGTCCGGTGAGAGATTTCAAGGTTCACAACTCGTCGATGATGAGCGATGCCTTTGAGGCATTCCGCAGGATGTTCATGCTCCTGAATCGCATGCTTCCGGACCACAAAGAAGCGTGTTTCCAGATCGTCGAATTCGATCCTCCGAGACAGGAGCTTCAGATGTCCAAGCCAAGAATCGACATGCAAGATAACTTTCAGCGCCAGCTGGCAATATTTGAGCGGGAGCGGCAGCGGCAGCGGCCGGGGGCAAAGGACGTGAAACCCACGCCCCCGTCTGTGGTGTTGTGCGTCACGCTTGGCGCACAGTTTCGCACGACGCTATCTCGCCCGTTGCAACTTTTTGACCACTTCAACCAGGTGTTACACAGCAGCGCCGTGGATCTGACACAGACCAAGATGTCGGTGAGAGTTCCAAAAACTTCAAACGCTGAAGCGCCCAAATCTAAAGCAATGAAGGCGGGCGATGAACCAGGCGCGCCGGGCAAGGACAATGACAGCCCCAGCAGCAACGAGAGCCTCGACAGCGATGGAGTGTCACTGTCTCTTTTCGGGCATCGAGTGACCAGCGATGTCACATTTTGGGTGGGAGCTCCCAAAATTCACGCTGCGCTTCCACACCGACTCCACCCCGCTTTCGATCAGACTGACGCCCGGCGCCGAGAGACATATGAGGCGCTCATGCTGTGGGAAGTTCTGGTGAACTCGGTGTCGGGCGAGCAGCTCGTCCTCATGCGAAGGGACACCTTTCATCGCGATCCAAACTATAATGAGCTGTATGCAATGCCCCAGAATGTTGAGTCCGAACTGCTCCTTCTCCTGGCAATTGTCGATCCGACGATGCAGCTGTATGCACCTCAATTGGCCCTGGTTTGGAGGACGGCGTACCCACATGCCTCTAAGCCCACAGGGGTGTTCAAGTTTGATGAACATGTCGGCGCGATACTTGAAGCTTACTGGGACAAGCTAGTCTCTGTGCACAGTCTCTCAGAGTGGCAGTATGATATCAGTGCGCTGGACGGCGAAGCTTTCACAAGCGCCCCGCGGCATGTGATCATAGTAGAACATGCAACGGCCCTATGCTCACTTCTGCGATGTCCTGACAAAACAGCACCAACAGCAGCAGCAGCAGCAGCAGCAACGGCAGCGGCGCCACCATCACAACCACCACAGCACAGCGCGGAGAGTGCCACATGCTGACTTTCTACCGACTGGTCGCGACCCTTGCGATGTCCGACGATGTTTCGAATCTATACGGTGTGGTGACCAGACATCTCGCACACATAAAAAAAAATTAGAAGAGGTCCTCGTGGGTTTTTTGTGATGTATCATTCGTCGTCAGGCGGGCGGGCGGGCGGCTTCGCGTTCTCCCAGTCTTTCCTGGGCTCTCTGCGTTGCACTGCTTCAATCACCGGCCCCCCCAACCTCCGCCGCCGCCAGGCCAGCAGTAGTAGCGGCGGGCGTCCGGCGGCTGCATTGGGTACCCCGAACTCTCATGACGATGGACCATTCCTTGCTGGCGTTCCGCCTCGTAGCATTCCCGGCAAAACTCGGGGCCGCCGTCCCCCCTGCGATCCATGTGAGACTGGGCAGCAGCAGCAGCAGCAGCAGCAGCAGAAGAAGAAGCCTGCCCGTCGTGAAGCGAAAGCTGTGCGAGACTCTCGGCCATCTGAGAAGCACTGTTGCGCTGCCTGTTGTTGATGATCTCTGTAAATTTGGGGTTGACATGCTCGGCAAGCCCCCGCCCGACCTGGCTGTTTTCCTTGCTCAGACTCCAGAGCTCGGTTGCAGCATCTGCCGTCAGCGCACTCCAGTCCCAGACGGGCCGTATTCTGCCGCGAGCCCCTGTATCCCCCCTCCAATACCGCGTGCCGTAGTCGAAGGAGAGTTCCTCGTCCTTCTTGATGTCGCGGACGGCATGCATTTTCCCGTCTTCCGTGACGATGATGTTTGCAAACACGGCGCTGAACTGGGCCGGCGGAACAGGGGACTCCCCGGGCCATTGCCACTTGTGATTGATGAGTGCCGTCCACGACACAAAAGTCTGCCTGTCTTTGCGAGGATCGCCGGGCTCAGATTTCCAGATATCGCCGTCGATCCAGATCCGGTTCCGGTTGTTCCACACGGTGATCTCAATGATCTTGTCCGATACATGTCGACCGCTGCCTTTCTGCTTCTTCGAATTTGACAAGCCTGATGGAGACCTTTTCTCCAGTGTGCCCAGCGTGAAAATCACGCTCCCCCCGTACGTCCAGAGTCCTTCACCCTCTAGATCGCCACGAATGTCCCGCGTGGCAAAGAGCCCCTTGCCATAGCGAGGGCTCTCTCGGATTTCGAGCTCGGGGGGGGGAAATTCCTTGGCCACAAACATCGCGTTCACGGCATGGCGAATCGCTTCTGGTGGTAACTCGTCTGGCTCTTCGTCCTCGCTCTCGCTCTCGCTCTCCTCCTCGTTCTCACTCCTGTCCCCGGCTCCGGGCTGCCAATCGGGCTCGTTCTTATCATCCAGATCCTCCTGCTTCGACTCTGCTACACGCCGCTTTCTCCCCTCGATCTTCTTCGCCTTCCGCTTCTCCTCGATCTTCTTCTCCTCGCTCTCCTTCTCCTTCCTTCTCCGCTTGGCCTTTCCCGGCTTGCCAGATAGTGTTCGGTCGGACATGAACTTGCCAGAGGAAATCAGCAGAAGCAAATGGTGTCGTCACCTTAGCCTGGTAGAATACCTCGTCGGCGTTGCACCTGATAAAATCCCCTCACCTCTGCAGTATTATATAAAAAAATGTCTTGCGATCCGTCTAATGCCACCCGGAATAGAAAAAAAAAACCTCAGGAAACATGTGGTGTCAGATAGATGTGCTCCAGGTTCCTGCTGAGCTCCCTCTCGTCGCCTTTGTAGACAAAATCGTTTCCATGACCCACAAACACGGGCATGGCCACCTTGTTTTCTCGCAGTATGGCCATGATCATGATCCTGGCCACGTCGTCCGGCCGGTCTAGCTCGACGAAATGATTGGCGCCGTCCACCACGTGCCAGGAGACGCGAGCATTTGGGAACAGGTAGCAGGCGCGAAACCCCTGGGCAGGGGGCATCATCGGATCGAGTTTGCCCCCGATAAAATCGACGGGCACGTTGCGAATTTTGCGGAACTTGACCCCGCACGGGTTCAGGTGTTTTGAGTACGGCTGAAGCTGACGAGCCGCGAGGCGCGACGCACGGTCTGTGAGCACCCTCAGATTCCAATAGTTTGGCCCCATGTCGGCGGCTGTCCTTCCGGCCTGGTAGTTGACATCCTGGTAGGGCCTGAGGTAGGAGCTTTCCGTGTAGCGGTTCATTTTCCAGCGCTCTTCTACCATGTATTTCTCAATGCCAACCAGGATCTGAGGGAGCCCGAATGCGGCGGCGGTGAATTTTTCAGGCTGCAGTCTGCCCAGCTCGGCCAGTCTGCCAATGGTGCCAATTTCGATCACGAAATGCCCGTCACCCAGAATCGCGCTCACCAGAAAAAGGTGCCTGAGCATCTCAGGATACAACGCCGCGTAGTGCAAAGCAATGCCCGCGCCCCAGTCATCTGCCTGGAAGATCCAGGGGCTGTTTCGCTGGAGGCCAACAAGCGGGGGGACAAACTCTGTCATGAGCTTGTGAACGTAGGGGACATCGTGTACCCAGTCCCATGCCTCGTTTTCTTCCACCTTCTTGCTGCAGCTGCTGCTGCTGCTACTGCCATTGTTCAGTCGGTAGTTGAGCACTGCGTCGGATTCACCCATGCCCAACATGTCCCAGCACACGACAATGGCTCGCTGTCCGAGAATTCTCATGATCTGATATTTGAGCCGACGATTCATGGGCACGCCATGAAGCAGCCCGATCAGGGGCAGATCCGAATTGTCGGACCTCGTCTTGCGACTGGCAGGCATCGCGATTGTGCAGGCAATGCTGAACGTGCCAGTCTCTTCGTAGGGAACCTCTGCGACGGGCAGGCCGTACGGCGCCCCCCCGTTCTTCGGCACCCGACCTGACCTCCCATCGCCCGGTGTCCATTTCATGTGGTGCACACTGAGATCTACATCGGGCAGCAGATCGCGAGGGAACCGATGATCGGCCGTCTCCTCGGGGGGCAAATTGAATGCCGTGAAAAGGGCATCGTCGAGATCATCGTCGCTGGTGTGGCCTGCTGTCCCATTCATCGGGCCTGGTTCCTGTGCCGAGGGGAACGAGAGCATCGTACCACTCTGACCCCACCCCACACAGGGGGAACGTTGCCCCTCGCCTGAATATCGTCGATCGGTCGGGTTCTCTGTGAGGCGAGGGATCGGGCCTCGTTATGTATAGAATTGCAGACCGAATACAAACGGTATGATTGCCGATGGAGCTGCTTTGTTGAGTTGGTGATTGTGGTATGTGAGCCGAGCGCGGTTTTTTTGGGAGATGTATTGAGAATCGCACTCGAACACTAGTCCGCCGCCGCCGCATGTATTTCGCGGTGCCGCCGCTGCAGCTCCACCAGTGGCATCTCCGTCGCGAGGATGTCGCACCGGGTGCACGCCGCCAGCTCTGCTGCCGTCCACTGGTTCCCGGGCCGCAGCTCGCCCCACGGTCCTACCGCGGGGTAGAGCGCCAGCACCTCCAGGAAGCGGCTCATGAGGTCAGCGTTGGCCGCCGAGTCAAGCTTAGAGAACTGCGTGTGCATCGAGATGAAGAGCGTGGGCTTGCGGCCGGCGAGGTGAAGCTGGGGCTGACGAAGCCACGGGAGAAAGCTGGGCACCAGCGAGGACTCGCCGCCCTCGACGTCGATCTTCACAAACAACTCCGCGGGCACCTTACTGCCGATACCGCTGCCAGAGAACTTCCTCGACCTCCAGTCATTGCCAGCGCCGGGTTGCTGATCTTGTTGTTGTTGTGCCGCTTGAAAATTGGAGTCCTCAATATCGACCAAGCCGAGACTGCGAAGGTAGGCGGGCAGCGAGACGCAGAGGGCCGTGACCTTCTTCCAGTCGCCGCTTGCCTTCTGGCTCACGTGTCCGACACTCTGTGCAGCGGAGCCCGAGCGCCCGTGTGCCATAAAATCGATGTACTCAAAATCGAGAGGTGTGTCGTTAATGACGCCATCACCACCACCACCACCACCACCACCACCA
>SDBT01018629.1_pt1 | contig 10905 bp, 22 predicted proteins | sample 2277101 | NCBI WGS metagenome assembly SDBT01 (sample SAMN10404973, study PRJNA504765) | marine sediment metagenome | isolation source: marine sediment core GS10_PC15, 103 cmbsf | place: Arctic Ocean: Southern Knipovich Ridge | collected 2010 | reverse complement strand
TGAGTGGTGCATGCCAACGCTTGAAGACACACACCACCCACAACAACAAACTTCCGGAGGAAGAAGTTTACTCTTCCGTCAAGTCTTCAAGTGTTATGACAAGTTCCTCACCGTCATCAAAGGCTACTGATGCTTCATCTCCATCGATGTCATTAATCTCACCTGCATAAGTTTCACCATCGATTTTTGCAGTAACACGGTCGCCGATTTCGAATTCGTTTTTTGACTCTTCTTCAACTGCTTGAAGTTCACTGAGTTCGTAATCGTCAGTATCTCCGTCATCGAACTTGATAGTTACAACATCGTCTTTGACCTTTTTGATTACACCTTCATAATCTTCACCATCAATGGCTACGCTGCACTTATCACCTTTTGACCAGTCGGGTTCTTCTTCTTCTGGTGTTTTTTCTTCTTCTGTACCACCAGAATAGTCTTCAATGAGTTTGTCGATGTACACATTTTGGAAACCAGAATCAACGGTCCTTGTACGAAGTCTAGCGATTACACCTTCTTCTACAAGAGCTTCCATCAATTCTTCGATGTCCTTTTCCGAATCGATTTCAAGAGAATCTGTGTCGACATCCAAACGTGCTAAATCCCGAATGAAGAACATTATGTTGTCCTCAGTTTCTAATCCGGTACGTTTGTAGATGTTTTCACCTTCTGCATCACCTTCCAGGATTTCCCACAACCACTCAAGATGCTTCCATGCTTTTTCTGTAGCAGATACTTTGATAACTGCACCGATTAACTTAGCAATGTAGCGACCATCTTCAACTGTAGCCATAAAATCAGGTGCGTCTTCAGCTTGCACTTTGGCCTTCTTCCAAAGCTTTTTAATGTTTCCTTTTGTTTTTGCGAACGACGACTTTGATGCTTTCTTTTTTGCCATTACTTACTTACTCCTTTCTTTAAAAATTATCTACTCTTTTTAATAGCCTTTTTCTCTCTGGATTTTCCATATAGTTATCAACTATATAAAACATTCGTCTTGCATAATCCCCTGGAGAATAGCTTTTATGTAACACCATTACTGGTTTGAATCTATTTTCCCAAGTTTTCATATCCCAAGCACAAATAGCTGCAGCAGCACATAATCTTATATTTGAGTCTGCTTTAAAATCACCATACTCTTTTCGACAAAGACAAAATACGTCATAAATATTGCATTTCCAGGATGGATCTTTTCCATGCTTTCTAAGTTGTTTACAACATTGATAATAAATCGTAACAAGTAATGTGGAATATTTATGCTGCCACTTTTCAAATCGTTTAGTATTTGTAAGTTGTTCACCACCATCTATTTTCATGCCAATCATAAGTTTTGCAACAATTGGTTTAAATTTAACCTTACATTCTTTTGATATATAATCAGTAGTCATCTTTTCCTCTTTTTCTTTTTGAACTTTACCTTGACCTTTTTCTTTTTCTTCTTCGATGTAACTACATGAGTGTATTCTTGCTTGTTACAAAACGCACGAAGCAGATTTCGATATGCTTCTTTTGGATCTGTACCCATAGGAATTTCTGCAATGGCATCACCTTCTGGAGTACGAAGTTGTGTATCAATTCTGTGTCCTGCACCTGTTTTCTCATCGCCTTGAATCACTAGAATCCGTTTGTTGCCATGATACATGTATGCACCCCACAAATCTATCCGACCGTTCAAAACCTCCTCAGCCTGTGATGTTAGAAATGGTACGAGTTTTTCTACGGTTTTTCCATCACGGTTTTCAACCTCTTGCCATTTGGAATGACATATAAATCGTGCTGCAATACCATCCAAACTAAGAATTCGCAACATCGCACCTTCAAAAGTATCACGTATGAACCGCCAGGATTTTCCATAATCCTTTTCATCATGCGGATGCACAATAGCTAATTTCTTACAGCACCAGTCAAAACAGACCTGATAACATAGATCCGCTCCATCTACAATTAATGTTTCTATATTACCAGGTCTCTGCTCCATCAAATCAATGTAGGCCATAAAGTGTGGCCAGTCAGGTACATGACGTTGCAAGATGCGTAGTGCTCTTTGCGGAGGATCGAACTCAAGAAACAAAGCATTCTTCTCCTGAGCAAACAAAGTGGTCTTGCCTATCTTCTTTTCGCCATGTATCAACACGCTATATTCCCGCAAATTGGCTGAGGGTTCTGAAAGTTTTGTAGGAATCGAAACTTTTATACGTTCCTTTTTTACATGCCTTCGAGAAGCTTTTTTTACTTTGGACCTTTTAATCTTAGCCATTTTTCAATTCCTTTTCTGGAACAAAACACATACTTTCTGATACATGAATACTAAGTTTATTATCTACAACAACGGTCATATTTTTATATATCCAACCACCATTGACTTTTGTTCTATCAAAAGAACTAGCGGTACCATCCACATAAGGTATAAGACACTTGAATCCGGTATCTTCAATATTTTCCCAAGTCATTCTTTACTCTTTTTTGAATAGAATTTTCTTTGAGTTAAGTATCTAAAATCCTTTTTGAGAATTGCATCATAATAATCAGACCGTCCATATTGTCCCGTAAGAGTAAGTGGATTATGATAATGAGGTGCTTCACCTTCTACCCAATTCCGAATGTCTCGCATTACAGGATCTAAAAAAGTCCTTTTCCAGTCCATTACCTCACTCCAATCAATAGCAATTTCCCATCGCATAAAGTAATGGTCATATCTTTTTGGATTTGAAACATCTTTTTTAATTCTGGTAAGAAAACTTTTTAATGAATCTTCCTTAAGCATTTTCTGTCCTGGACGACGTATTACATTATACAGACCACCTTTTGGTTTTACTTTGTAATACCTTTTAATTGCCAGAAGAGAAAGCATTACTTGAATATCATCTATAAACATATCCTGCAAAGTTTCCTCATCAACTCTAGATTTCGTCTTTGTTTCAAAAAGCCACAAGCCTTTTTTCTTATCATAAAATATACCATCAAAAACTACAATCAATAATGTTTTCCTTCCATCAGAGTAAGTGTAGGGTACTTCATAACGTGTTTCTAAAGAGACCCACTTTTTAGGTTGAACAACATCACTACCAAATTCATACTTTCCACCAAAATCACCATTCCATCTTTTGAGATATTCTGGCAGTACTCGTTCACACATACCATAAACTATCTCTTGTGAATCGTGTTGTTTCTGTGAAACCATCTTTTTATATTTCAACCATTCCTTTTTATACTGTAGAATAAGTGTTTTTACCGGAAGAGGCTTTTTTGCTGTGTATATTTTTTTCAATAACCAATGAAAACAGATACCAAACTCTGCTGCAGGGCTATGGACATCACGAGTCCAATTCCGTATATATTTCAAGTAGGTTTGTTGTTTGCAAGTTAGAAAATTCTCTATGAATGATTGTGAGACTCCATCACGATATAAGTCCCAACCGACTATTTTCTGCTTTTTCTTTTTCTTTTTCACAAACATCTCCTGTCATACATATCCAAGATTATTTTTTTTTCCTTTTCTGTAAAATTTCTATCTAATATTTTACTAAGACGTTCAACCCATTCAACTTCAGAATTTGTTAATCCATCTTCTTTACACAAAAGAGCATCAAGACAAACACTTACTTCTTGTTGTTTTTGTTGTAATTTTTTCCAATTCATTGATTTAGTATAAGTCATTAAAATAAACCTCTCACAAATAAACCAATTCCAATTGCATCCCAACTATGACTATCAGGATCCAATTTTTCTAAAAATGCTTTTGGTATTGTCTTTTTTATTCTTTTGATTACGACATTCTTCTTTAACTGACCTTTCCAGTTTACAACTGGTACAGGTATAAATGCTGCTCCATATGCTTCTCCAATCTGAGCCATCTTGCCAACTGTGAATGCCAATTTCACTAAGTCGCCATGACCAGCAGTTGCAATACCACCAACTGAACCAAAATAACTAGGCCATTCGATAGCTATTAGAGTCGGACTACAGTCTACAATAACATTTGCAAGCTGAGCAATGATGCTATGAACACGAAGATAGAAGTTATCTCCTCTTACCTTTGGTTTAATCACACCACAAGTTTTAGGATATTTCTTACCATCAGGAAAATATGCCCATCCCATTATCACTCCTGGATCTATACATAGCATTGAACTTTTTATCATGTAAATTGTCCTTTTAAATTTCTTTTTCGTGCTGCCATTTTCCTTTTTGTTTCTTCTGTATGATGTTTACCATAAAATGGATTTATTCGACCTTTTTTATATGCTAATTTTGCAATGCGAGATATTTTTCTTCTGGTTCTTAATGAATGATGTTTACCAAGCATTGAAGATGTTCTGCCATTTTTAAAAGAAAGTCTCATGTTTTCACTATGAGTCATCCATTGTAAATTTTCTAATCGATTGTCTGTTTTAATATCATTCAAATGAGAAGCTTCTTTTCCTTTTGGGCATGGCCCAATAAAAGTTTTAAGAACAAAAAGATGAATTGGAAATCGTTTATGAGTACCATTTTTATGAAGCATTATTCGAAGATAACCTTTGCTGATTAATCCTGATGTTAAAATATCTCCTTTTTTACAACGTTGACTATCACATGCTCTTCGTACATATCCCATATTGGAAACTTCATACAGACCTTCATACTCAGCAATAGGTTTCCAAATTTCTTTAAGAATTCTCTTTTTCTTCTTGGATTTCTTCATAAACTTCCTTTCTGTGCACAGGCATTTCTTTTGGAGCAATTACACCTATACGTACTTGAGAACCTCGAATGGCAAGAACTACAACCTCAATGTCATCACCCATGATAGCTTCATCCTGCCTTCTTGATAAGACCAACATTTTTAATCCTTTCTTGCATATGCTCAAAAATTTTAGACACAAAGGTCTTTGCATTTGCAGACTTTTTTCGTAATGCCCAATAAATATCTTCATCTATAGTATTCTTAGTTATGATATCCAAAATAAGTACAGGTTCTTTTTTTAAAGGATTAATAACACGGTCTTCGGATTGAACACGTTCTTCATAGGAAAAACTATTCGAGTAATAAATTGCAACAGAAGCACGTGAACAATCAATTCCAAATTTACCACACTTCAACTGCATCAATAAATAATTAAACTTCTTTTTTCGAAACTCATTACGGATTCGTGCACGTTTTGTAGGTGAATCCTTACCAGTAATAGTCTTGTAAGATAATTTATGCCTTTTCATTTCTTTTGTAAGTTCAAAAAGTTCATTGTTAAATCGAAACCAAATCAAAACAGGTTCATTTTTTAACTCACCTGTAAAGAGTGCTATTAATTCATTAATCTTATGTTTTGAACGAAACTTTAATTGCTTAGGAAAACCTCCTGCCAATCTTGCAAGCCACATCTTTACTACTAATATCCATTTAGTTAAATCATTACCTAATTCAAACTCACTTTCTGCTTTATGATATTCCTTCATAAGTCCTTTGGACAAGAATACAAATCTTTTCTCATAAATCTTTTTTGATCCCATTCCTACTTGTTTTCTTGTTAATACAAAAGCATTTTCATTAACAGCTTTTTTTATCAAAGATAAAGTACCAGGATTTGGTATCCAATTCCATCCTTGTTTATCTGGATGATAATAATGCCAACGAAATTTCCAATAAGATCTTTGATACAAGAAATGCCCATATAGAAAAGCCATTTGTTCATAATAATTCAATGAACTTTCTGGATTTGGAAGTCCTGTGAGAATTGCTTTATAGAAAGTATTTCTAAGTCCGTATGTCATTTTAGTTCTTAGTGCTTGTGGATTACGTATGGCGGTTGACTCATCCAAAATTACACAATCCCATTCAACTTCATGAAGAATTGAAGGTTTATTTTTTCCTTTTATACGTTGATACAAACTTTCATAATTTGTAAGCCACCAGCGAACATTTTTTTCTTCTAACATTTGTCTCTTTTCATTCCAATCACCAACCAATGCTGCTGAAGAAATATGCTCTAAGAATAATTCATCTTGCCAAACATGTACAACCGACAAAGGACAGATTACCAAAATATTTTTTAGATTAAATTGAGAAGCCCACCGGATTGCTGTTAAAGTCTTACCCATTCTCATTTGCATAAAAAACGCTACCTGCTGTCGTCCGCTTGACCAGTCCAGTGCAGCTTTTTGATGTTGTAGAAGTCTACGAGCCATTTCAATCCTTGAAACATCCGTTTCCGTGGCTTCAAATCGTACGTCTATTGTCCTCTGAATGTGGAAAATAGCACGGAAAAAATTTGGAGTATGCGAAAAAAGTTCAAAAATACCATCTAATTCACCAAAAATGGGTAAAAAAACTTTAAAAAACTGAGTACATAATGTCAACAAAGATATCATTAATTTATGAATTCCAATGCTATCAGAACATAAAAAAGGCCTAGTTCAAATACTAAAAACTAGGCCTATTATCGAAGGTTTTACTTGTACTTCTTTGATTGAACCTTCGGCTTTTTACCGTCTGAAAGTGTGCCATTGTTGTAGAATCTTCTGTGTGCAGTTACATTAGAAAAGATTTTACTTTTCACAGCATAACCTGGAAACTCATTCTTCATTGCAGACAAAATCTTTTCATCTGTTGACTGCTTCGTTGCATTGTCTTGGAACACTTTTACCCATGTTGCCAAAATTCCTAATCCAGAAGATTTACCAAGGAGCCGTACCTTCGAAGCTACCTTCTTCTTTGAGACTTTCTTTTTCTTTACTACTTTCTTCTTGACTACGGTCTTTTTCTTTGCTACCTTCTTTTTCATCGCCTTCTTTTTCGCTACTTTTTTTGATTTCTTTTTCGTCATAACTTCAACTTTTCCTTTCGATTTAACTTCTTGTTCTAGTTCATCCACTACTTTGTTTGGATCTTTTTCACCAAGAACATCATACAAACTAAACTTGTCTTTGGGATTAAGATGCTTTCTGTGATGCATTCCACAAATTCGTAATGCTTTTTCAGGATCTGATACTATATTCCATCCTAATCGAATTATCTTAATGCATCCTGGCACTTGACAGTGATTTCGTTTCATAGGCATTTTCTCCTTTCTTAATCTATTCTGTTTCATCTTAATCGTCTTTTATATCGTTCTATCTCTCTTCTCTTCTCCTTTCTCTTAATTCTTTCAGCTTCTTTTTCAGCTTCTTTTTCTACTTTTAATTCCTTCAGTTTTTCTCGTCTTGTTGTTTTTTCTCCTGTTGATATATTTGATTTGAAAAATGAAAGGGCTTCTTTTGGAGTTAATCTTCTTGTCATTTTTGTCAGTGCAATTAGTTCCTTCAATTCCATTATTAAATTTCTAAGCATGTTTACTTGTTCTTTTAACGCCTTCACCTCAATCTTTAACATTTCTATCTCTGTTCTCAAATCCATTGCTTGAGTCTGCTTAACTTCTCTGCAATACCCAACAGAACTAACCAACATAAAAATCAAGATTAGCATTTTCGTTTTCATTTTTCTCCTTTCTTTTTCATAAAGAAATTCTTTTAATTTGCAAAAAAGCTATATACTTTTCTGCTTTTTTAATTAAGTCATAAGTATGCTCATCTTTAATATTGACTTCAGTAATACCTAAATCCAATGCTCTTAATACCGTATTATGTACCTCTTTTGCAAGAGATACTTGACCTGCACTTTGCAAAACATTACCAAAAGCATTCAATTCTTTGATTGTTACCTTCATAATTTATCCACCAAATCATAAAGTTTTGTACGCTGTTCTTCCTGCAAATCTATTTGTGCTTGTCTCAGATCTTCATCAGTTAATTTATCGACGTGCTTTTTAATAAGCTTGGCAATGACGTCTGGTGAAAGTGCATCAAGTTCCCACGATTCTGTCCCATATTCTGCAATATAATCGGCAGCCCTGCTATCTGTAGTTTTGGCAGGATTTGTTGGTGGATTGTATTTTTTAACTTGATCCATATTCAGAGCAATTCTTCTAACTTCAAGCTTTGCACCAAAAGTATCACAGCGGTCTTGTATGTCTCTGGTCATATCAATCCCAGAAGGGTCATGGTCTCCAAGATGTAAGACGATGCATTTTTTGTTTTGATAGATATGACGTTTTGCTGCTCGCCACATACTGGATAGTGAATAATATCCAATGCAAGGCAAAAATGTTATGTCTAATTCTCTACACACTGGTTCAATCACACCAAGTAAAGCATTCTTTTCAATCCAAACTTCAATATAATAAGGTTGATCACTTCTGGAATCAAGTCTATATCCGGCTGCAGCTGATTCTAAGATTTCTTCTGGTGAATCCCAATGATTATTTTGATAGACAATTCTGGTTCTATCAATGATTGCATACCAGTCAATCAAACCACACATTCTTCCTTTGTTCAATGCTACTGCAATATAGCTGTAAGATTTAAGTGTGTTTTCTATATATCCTCTTGCAACAAATTGATAATAAATCTGTCGAACAGTCAACTCAAATCCTTGTGCTTGATACTCATCAATGATTTTATTAGCTTGTTCAATAATGCCTAAGGTCTTTTTTTGTAATTTTAGATTTCGATATTGCTCTTTCATTTTTCAGCACTCCTTTAAAAGATCTTGTAACATTTCATTTTTAGTTTTTCAGCATAACGTATAGTTGCCCATGTCCCTGATCGCAGCACATTGTAATTTTCTTTTGGTGTTGCAATTAACACATCAGCAATATCCACAATGTCATGATTTCTAATAAGATATGCTTTTGGATGAAGAATTACATCCGCATAGTAATTACCAATGGCTTTTTTATTACTTGGAGGATGACACACAACAATTATCAATAATCTATGTGCAATTTTACTTGCTTCAGTATCCGCACCAATACATCCACCATGATGAAACTCAGATGCTCCTAGTTCATGCAACAAACGTTCAAATTGAACCAATTGTGTTACACTCATACCTCTTCGTGTTCCTGTAAATCCCACAATCATTCGGGTTCTCCTGCTCTAAAATATAGTCCTGCATTAGCAAATCGAACTACTGCTTCGGTAAATTTTGTAACAGTAACCTCTTCACCCAAAGAAATCAAACAATCATAAACATCAAAAATCAAACTAATTGCTTGTAATCGATTCATTTTATACTGTCTTATTAATTCTGTTATCATTGCTTTTTTTATTTCCTCGCTCAGTACCATTTGACATCCCTTTCAAATTTTTCTTTTTTCAACCACAAAGAAATTTGACTTTTTAGATTGAAGACTCAATGCGAGCTGTGAATTACCTTGTTGCACTAACCAATATATAAGTGAAGCAGTGTGTTCCCAACAGTGATACTTACAACCTTTTACACAGACTATCTCAATCTTTGTTTCTGTTATACAACTTGCAGTCATACGGGTCTGGCTTGTTTCACGTATCGTTTTTATTTCTGAATCACACTTTGGACATTTCATTTGTACTTTCCTTTTATTTTTGACCATTTTTCTTCGTCACTTTCTTGTTTTTGCCATCGCCACCAACCAGTAACAGTTCGACCAAAAAGTATCGCCAAATAAACTATAACTAAAGTAATAGCACCGAACAACAAAAACAATTTATGATTTTCACATATCCAACCAAACATTATTTTCCTTTCGCAATTTTCTCTGATACTTTTTTATTATGCTCTTCAATTTCTTTTTGCCGTGCTTTTGATACAAGCTTTGCTGGTTTTGTTCCGGCTTTGAATACTTCCCATTGATTCTCATAAGTATAAGCTTTGACATACACTTTGAAAAACACACCATTACATTTGACACTTTTCCATCCACCAGAACTGGACACGATAAGAGTTTTGCCTGACTTTGACTTTTCTGGAGGATCATTTAATGGCAAGGTGAAATGTACTTTCCCGTCTTTAATTTCTATGTCAATCATAATTTTGCTCCTTTCAATTTCAAACCTCGTCAGTACCGGTTCGACCGGCAGACCCGACCAAAGTCGGGTTTCGGTTTTATTGTTCACGTAGTATATCTTTGAAGACTTTATTAACAACATCAAACAGATCTTGTGCTGAAACATGCAAATACCGAGTAAGATTTTTAGGACTATCTGCAAATCCAATCGAGACAATGTGATTAGCTTCAGCTTTAAAAACTAATCTTCGACCAGTTCCACCAACAGATTTAATTATGTGTTCTTTTGTCTTTTCCATTTCAATTTCTCCTTTCAATTTCAAACCTCGTCAGTGCTATTTTAAATAACAGACCTGGCCGAAGCCAGGTTTCGGTTTCAGACTTTTTCAGCTGTTCCATCCATAATTTCTTGGTCAATTTTTTCTTCCTCCGTCGCAAGTATGATTGCTCCAAATGCCTTCCAAAGTTCGCAAACATTGCTGTGATGCATTCCGTCATCGGCGATCATCCGTGCAAGTTCTGCTCTTTGTTCCTTATAACTCATTAGCTTGAATCGTTGCTGAGCAGTGCTTAATGCTACTTCCCTTTTTTCAACAACCCCAATCGAATCCACTGCAAGTTCATCCGTAGACACTAAAGTTTCTTCCAGGCATTCTCTAACTTCATCTACTTCATAACCATCTTCAAATACCAAAACTAATTTTACTTCAAATGTTTTCATGTGTGTTTCTCCTTTTCTAAGTTTTATTGTGTTTAGCATATTTTCGCAATATACATGCATCTGGATATTTTTTAAGTATTGCAGCCCAAATTTTATCTATTTTCTTGGTATTGTAAGGTAAGGCATCTATCGTTTTTATTCTTATACTGCCTTCACCATCCGAATATTTTAATAAAGTTTTCATTTCAATTTATCCTTTCAAACCTCATCAGTGCTATCATAAATAGCAGACGCCCTTGCGGGCGTTTCGGTCTTATAGTTTTTCTGTAAGTCTCTTAATGTGGGTTACTGAATTTTTGATAGCCTCGTCTTTTGAAATACCAAATGTGTTTTTAACATTTTCTGGTGTCC
>SDBT01018628.1_pt1 | contig 10906 bp, 5 predicted proteins | sample 2277101 | NCBI WGS metagenome assembly SDBT01 (sample SAMN10404973, study PRJNA504765) | marine sediment metagenome | isolation source: marine sediment core GS10_PC15, 103 cmbsf | place: Arctic Ocean: Southern Knipovich Ridge | collected 2010 | reverse complement strand
GCTTCAATGACATAAGCCGTCAGCCAAGCATTGTTAAACCCGTAGGAAGACCACATACCGAATCCCCCATCAATCCGTTGATGAGAAAAAATTCGATCGATGGTTTTTTGCAATTCTTTTCTATCCTGCTTGCCCTGTTTTGAGTCAGTTTTATGGTGCCGTAGAGAAGCCAACAAGGCATAACTGCGTGAAACCATCTGCTCCATGCAATCATAAGGGTAGGCACGTAACTCCCTAATCAGCCCCCTCTCCCCAAAGGCTGGAAGCGATCCCATTTGCATCCGTCCCTGGGTGCCCTCTATTTTCAAGCCTTTGAATAAATCGGCTGAGAATTCATGAATTTCCCCTGGCTTTAGATAGTGCTGATGGCGTTGTAAAATCGGCAAACTGACTTCACGCACCCCAACTTGCCATTCATGCACCCAGGTTTGCCCGGCCGGTGAAGTGAGAGTCAATTTGATTTCTCCCTTGCCTACTTGCGGTGCTGTTACTTGGATAGGATGTTGGGCAGTTTGCCCAACTTTTAAAGTGGCTTGCTGAGTAATAGTAGCAAGGGATACAAACGCCCCAGCGAATTCAACCCGTATCTCAAAATCCCCTTCTTGGGCCGCTAAATTATCCACTTGCAAAATCAGGTCAGCCACATCATTGACAGCCATGAAACGCGGAACAGTCAGCTTGGCCACTACATCATCATGGACCTTCATCTCCTTGGTTGCTGAACCAACTTGCTGAGCATTCCATGCCACGGCCATCACTTTCAGGCGACCAGCAAAATCCGGGATTTCAAAGGGAACGATGGCTGTGCCATCAGAGCTGACAGGCACCAAACCGGAAAACAAACTAACAATTTGGGTAGAGCGTATTGGTAGCTCAGCCAAAGATTGGCTCAATACTTCTCCGCCACCACCTACTCTAAACGAACCAGGTCGAGCATTATCAGGATTGATCATCTGACCATACAAATCACGAATTTGGTAACCCAGCGCTCGCTGTGAGAAATAATATAGTAGAGGATCTGGCGAGGCAAAATTGGTCAACTGCAACACCCCAGCGTCTACCGCTGCGATTGTCAGGTAGGTCTCGTGTTTTAATCCGGACAGGCGCGCTTTGGCCTGGAGAGTTTGGCGCGGTTTGAAACTTGTCGGTATTTCAAGTTCGACTGGAATCTGGTGCGGTTTTGAGTCTAAGGCCAACCAACGCAGGCCAATCGCTCGATCTGCTTTTTGTTGATTGGCTTCATTGACAGGGCGAAAGACTGTGGCATAAAGATATGTGCCGGCTCCCTTGGTCCACTCTCCTTTTATAGGTAATTTGATAGTTGCACCTTGGCGATCAACTTTGCTGCTATGCACCAGTTCCATCTCTTGGCCTGAAGTAAACAACACCAATTCTCCACCGTAGGGTGGTTTAACAAATATTTTCGCTTCATCTCCTGGTTGATAGGTTTCCTTATCTAACGTCAGTTCTATTTTATCAGGTCGTTTGCTACTATGATCTTCCCCCCAGCCAGCATGGAAGCGGTAACTAGAAGCAATCTGCGATTTGGGATCATAAACCTCTAAGCGATAGCGCCCACTTTTGACTTTTTGTTGAATCACAGTTAGTTGCTCACTCGTCAAATCAACTGTGCCCTCTGCTGCTATTTGATCAGTCACAATAGGCTCATACTTCCACTGGGAACCATTACGAAACCAGGAATATTCGACATTTTCATGGTAAAGCTTGTAGGCAAGGCCATCGACTTCTTGCTTGTTGCCCTGTTGGTCTACAGCAATAATGTCAAAGCTTGCCATACCATCATAAGCTGCAACGTCGTGGGCAAATTGGGGGGCTATGCCAATGGCATAGCTCTGATGCCAAAAAGGAAGCGATTTTCTAACAATCCGAGCCCGGCCACTGGTTTCAAGCACTGTCACTTCTGTCTCCACTTCAAGCAAATGAGTGGTACGTGGAGATTGCGGTAACTCCACAGTTAATTTGGCCTGTCCTTGTTCGTCAGTTATAGCCTTCACCAGGGACAGATTTTTTGTTGACCATGGCTCTTCTTGTAGGCCAAAATGGTACTGTTTGAGCTTTTCAAAAGGCTGATGGGCTTGTTGTAATTTCAACTGACCTTCGACCCGCAAACCTTTACCAGGTGCACCAAAGAAGTAGTTAACGGCAACATCCATAGCCAATGTTGATTTGGGTTCAGTAATAGTTTGTGCCGAGGTTAATCTGGCCTCAATTTGCGGCGGGACAAAATCGGACAGCTGAAATTCAAATCGACCAATAGGTCTAGATTTAATGTCCACATAGGCAAAAACCGTCCAATGACCTATGCGACTTGTTTGCGTGGTTACAATATCCAAATGATGCGCCCCGGCCCCTTCATCCCTAACAACCTTTTGCAAGACTTCAATCCCGTCAGGCCGTATGACTTTAAAAGTGACAGGAGTATTGAGCACCCCTTGTCCCTTGGCATCGCGCAACAAAGCCATAACATGGACCTTCTCCCCCGGGCGGTACAAATCCCTTTCCCCATACATAAAAGCATCAAAGCCGCTAGCAACAGCCTGGCCTTGATCACCACGATCGCTCATATCATGGGAAGCAGAGCTTAAACTGAGTAAGCTGAAATCTTTTCCATCCTGGCTGAAAGCCTGAATGAAAAGCGGAGTGTTACCATCCTTGCCAGCAATTATTGAGCTGGGAAACTGGACATAGCCACGCGTATCGGTTTTTAACTTATGCAACACCCGATTATTATTAGCAATTAATGTAAGCGTTACATTGGCCATAGGCTTTGCTGTCTGCAAACTGCGCACAAGTACATGCAAACCATCGGGACCTTTGAAGGTCGTTAATCCAAGATCACTGACCACAAACCATTGAGTTGAGCGTGGTGTATCCCAAGAGTTTTCTGATCCTTCACCCTGCTGGGCCAACACCGCATACAACCCAGGTTTCAGATCTTTCTTCAGCATGTCATCTAGAGGCAATCCTGTTGTTTGCGGCTTATCCACCCGTTCAGCAATGTCAAAAATCCCTTCCCAGACAATACTGCCCTCTTCTTGGACAAAGCGATTCTCATTCCAATATTCAATTTGATCTAAGAAATTGTTGTTTTTAATTACTTGGTTTAGATTACGCACAGGCAGTGCAATAATCTTAACCTTAGCTTTTTCCACATTAATCGAAGTTAAGGGCAGAATTTTGGGCCCATGTTGAGGAAGCACATACCCCCGCTCACGAAAAGCCAGCATTGATTGGCGGTGGGGCATGTAAACACTGAGAGTTTCTGGCGCACTCAATTTTAGCTTATGGGCTCCAGGCAATCCGGGCTTTAAAGTAATCTCATATGCTTGGCCGTACTCTAACCCTTGCAGGCATAATTTACTGCCTTGAACACTCATTCCCATATCTTTAATTTTTGGACTCACATCTATATAGTCTTGAAATTTTATATTGGCGTCCCGACTTAAGGGATGGGACCATGTTATACAAGCCTCTCCGGTATTGGTTTTCTCTTGTCCTTTAATTTCAACGGAAGCAAATTTGCGCGGGTAAGTTGCCACAAGCTCTGCGATATGCTCCTTGATCTTAGCCTCAGGCGCCAGTTTCTTGGCCCGTTCCTTTAACGCGGAGTCTTTAAAAACTTCACTAACCAACCACAGAACGCTAGCTTGCTCAATAGCAACTTTGGTTGTGAGATAAGCATTAGTTGCTGCCATCAAAAACTCATGCTGCAATTGCTTTTTCTTTTTTGCCTGGCTAGGCTGTTCCCATTGACCTTTGGATATCAAACTATACATAAACCAACTGTGAAAATCTTCCACACCATTGGCTAGCAAAGTTTTGAGTTTAGCAGTTCCATACCACCAAGCCTGTTCAGAAACCCCATCGCGTACTTCGACTTGAGCTTGCAGAATCTGCTGTGTGGTTAAAGCACATTGGTTAGAATGCTCTGCAGCAATTTGATGGGCAATTTTAAGCTCTTGGAAAAAAACCTGTGCTTGTTTCTGCAAAGCTGCATTGGGGAAATTTTTAACATCCACTGTTTTGCTGGCAGATAAGCTCTCCAACGACAAACAGGTGAATAACAGGAAAAATATGAATTTATAACGTTGTATCACTACGGAATCCTTGAATAAAATTGGCTAGGTCTTAACACACAATAGTGCACGGCAGGCACCACTGTCTAGAGAGGAAATGTGATCTTAATTTATGAATCCTTTGATCATGCACCTAGCGAGGCAAGCCTCAGACCGTTAGGGACAACGATTTGTTAGCTCACACAGCTTTAGGTACAACCTACACAACCGCTCTCGAGACAACTTCTTCGCCACCAAATTTATGGGGAGTTGTCATGACATCTGTTGTGTAGATTATGCTTAAAAGTAGATTACAATTCTTACCCACTCGCTTTGCATAAGAGCCAACTTAAATATGGTAATTTTTGATTCTTATTACATGAGATATGGAGTGTCCTTGAACCACCAAGATCCTAATATGCTACCCAAAAGTGGTATTGTTCAGGTGATCAGTGATAAACTCTGCAACTGGAAGAGGTATTAAACTTTCCTTCACAAATAAAGTTAAAAATTCATTTGTATCTTCCTTTCGGGAATATGCCCACTTTTCTATAGACTTTTCTTTAGTTAACCATTCTTCTAAAGACAATGGGCTACATAACCAAGAATCTTTAGATTTTGAGGAATAATGACATTCTTTACACTCTCCAGGCTCCATAAAGATTCGATTACCATTTACTATGCCCCAAGATTTCGGCCTTACATAATCAGAGATGAGTTTTCTTATCAAATCATATTCATTGCTTACTATATACTCAGCACTAAAAACATCTATTGTATAGCCATACTTTTTATTTGCACAAAATATGATTTGATCAATGTAGCTATCCACAGATACTGATTTTATGTGTCCACGGTAATCATCTGTGCCTATCTCTACAACAGAGAATTTTCTTACTACCTCCCAGTCAGTACACCCCGGGACACTTTTGCTTTGGGGGGTAGATTGTTCGTCACTATTTTGATTAGAAGAAGCGACAGCTGTCTTAAATGAAACGACGGACAAACAAAATGACAACAATAAAGCATAAACGTTTCTCATGATTTTCCCTTTTATTTTAAAGTGGCAGAATTCTTTGAAGCTCACCGATATTGCTTTGTAGCTATACCTTCCCTTAAATGATCTTACTGAACTTTGCCAACAAGATCTCAGATAATGTAATTTGTATACTACTCCCCAATGAAATAATCAACCGCGAATAATGGCAATTTTATAAATTTATTGATAGATTGTGTTTTTGATAAAGAAGCTTTTTTTGACATAATAAACTCCGTATTTAAAAATAATTCTGATATTAAAATAAGTACTTTTTTCAATAATTCAAGGGGGGCCCTACCCTTTCTCCAAAAATGCTCTAGCTATTTCTGGAATGGGTTTATGCTGTAATTCAGCCTCGCCATTGAGCTGGCGCATAGTAGACTCATCTATTTTGCCTATTAATTTCGCTAATACTGTGGCTAGCTCTGGATACTTTTGCAAGGTTTTGCGACGAATAACCGGAGCTGCGTAATAACTTGGAATAACCCCTTTATCATCTTTCAGCATAACTAGGTTATCAGATTGGATTTTGGGGTCTGTTGCAAAGACTTGAATAACATCAACGTGCCCATGGCGTATGGAAGTAAAACAAAGATTGGGAACCATTTGTTTTATTTCTTTGAATTCTAGCCCGTAGCCATTATGCAGAGCGATCCATCCATCAGGTCGTTTGAGGAATTCTGGGGGTACTGCAAGCTTCATTGTTTTGGCCAAGGGTGCAAGGTCTTGCAGAGATTGAAGTTGATGTTTTTCAGCTGTGCGCTGATGTACCGCAAGGGTTTGCCCGCTACTAAAGCCAAAATCAGGTAGCCAGATTAGATCATACTTTTGTTGATACTCTTGTCGGATGATCTCTATCATCTTCTGCTGAGAGCATGAATCGGTTCGATTGAGAATAGTTTGGTAGGCTGTTCCGGTATATTCAGGATACAAATCAATATCTCCCTCTACCATCGCAGCGTGGACTATTGGAGATGTACCGAGATTAAATTTGCGGGTGACTTTTAGGTTGGTTTCTTTTTCGATCAATTGAGCCATGATCTCCGCTAGGATGTACTGTTCAGTAAAATTTTTGCTGGCAATCGTAATAGTTTGTGGCTGACCTTGCGTCAGTGGAATTTGAGATAATAAAGGGAGAATTAATCCTATGAAAAGGCTTGCCAATACCCCTTTACGCCACCTTACCTGCCAAATAGTTAGGTGTTTTATTGGAGCTAAGAGGGTTTGTATTTGAGCAAACAGTAAGTCTACCAGCAAAGCTAAAATGGCTGTGGGAATGGCTCCCAATAATATGAGTGAGGTATCATTTAAAGCTAGGCCTTGGGTGATAAAATCACCCAACCCGCCAGCGCCAATAAAGGCTGCAATAGTGGTGATACCAATAATCATGGCAGAGGCGGTGCGAATGCCAGCCATGATAATCGGTACGCTTAAGGGAAGCTCAACCCACCAAAAACGTTGCCAATATTTAAATCCAAGGCCGTTAGCCGCTTCAATAGTTTCTTTTGGAACTTCGGATAAACCGGTGTAGGTATTTTTCAAAATTGGTAACATGCCATAAAGTGTGAGAACGATCATAGCGGTCAATTTGCCAATACCAACCAAAGGCACCAGAAAGGCCAACAACGCCAGACTTGGGATGGTTTGGCAAAGGTTTGCCGTTCCTAAAATTGGCAAACGTAGAGCAGAGATTCGAAGCAGTAGGACAGCAAGGGGCATGGCGATAGCAAATGCCATGCCCAAAGAGAGCATGGAGAGCTCAATATGTTCTGCAAGTTTGCTAAAGAGTTGTGGGGCATAAATGGCCCAGAATTCTGTTTGAAAAATGTCCATGAGAATTTTGTTGTGCTATGCAGCCATTAATTGTTCAACAAATTGGCTTTTTGGATCCATCTGTAACTTTTTAAACGATCCAGTTTGAATAAGTGTACCTTTGTCTAAAACAGCAATGCGATCGCCAATACACTCAGCTTCTGCGAGATCATGAGTTACAAAAACAATGGTTTTATTAAGCTCTTGCTTGAGACGTAGCACTTCTTGTTGCAGCTCCTCCCTTGTCAGGGGATCTAGTGCCCCGAATGGCTCATCCATGAGTAGACAATCAGGATCAGAAGCCAAGGCCCGCGCAACACCAACTCGCTGTTGTTGGCCTCCAGAAAGTTGGTGTGGAAAACGTTTGGCATACTTTATAGGTGGTAAATTCATAAATTCAAGCAGTTCATGAGCCCGGTGACGGCGTATTTTTAGTGAGGTGCCCGTGAGTCTTAAGACGATGGCAATATTATCTTCAATTGTCATATGGGGAAACAATTGCCCATGTTGAAACACATAGCCAATGGATCGTCTTAGGGTTTCAGGCGCAAAAGTTTTGACGCACTGGTTGCGAAAGAAAACCTGCCCTTGGGTTGGTTCAATGAGCCGGTTGATCATTCTTAGCACTGTGGACTTACCAGAACCAGATGAGCCAAGTAAAACCACTGTTTCACCCTGCTCAACGTGCAATGATAGCTGCTTTATAACAAATGATCTTTGATCATCATAGCTTTTGGATATGTCTTTCAGGTAAATCATAATTAAAGATTAATTTTTAATGTAACCTTCTTATACTATAGAACGACAATTGATTGCAAATATCATTTGCTCTATGCCCTTTTCAAGGTTGCTTTGACTGGGGCAAAGCTATAACGGTGGTGTGGTGTGGCCCCGTACTCATTGAGTGCTTGCATATGCACTCTTGTGCCGTAGCCCATATTTGATGACCAGCCATATTGGGGGAACTCTTGCGCTAGCTTATTCATGTAACGATCGCGAGTTACTTTGGCGATGATAGAAGCGGCTGCGATTGTTACACTTTTTTGGTCACCCTTTATGATTGGTATTGTTTGACAGGAAATATTGGGAACATGGCTACCATCAATAAGCGCGATATCCGGTGTCCAAGTTAATTTCTCAAAGGCACGCTTCATAGCTAGTAAGCTGGCTTGGAGAATATTATATTGATCAATTTCAGCCACACTCGCACTGCCAACACCAATATCACAAAATTGGCCACAATCATTTTGTAAGCAGTCATACAACTTTTCGCGTTTTGCAGCAGTTAGCTTTTTTGAATCCTTTATTTCATGAATGTAGGAAGGTAAAGGAGTTGGGAGTTTAAAAATAACAGCTGCGGCCACAACGGGACCGGCTAGTGGACCACGTCCTACTTCGTCGAGTCCGGCAATCTGACCAGAGGTCTGATTACAGAGGTCAGATATAGGAGGTTGTTTGCGATTATTTTCTACTATCATTACTTTATTACTCCTTTTTCTGTATTCTGAACTCTGCTATCTGTCCTCTGACTTCTGACCTTCTGATCCCGGGTCTACGCCCGGGACAAGCTTCTGATTTCTGCCCTTCTGTCGTCTGATTTTATTCCATCCCGCCTTCACACTCTTCATTTCACGTCCATATATAGCATCTAAAGCTTCTTTAAAGCTACTGACTTCCTTCGGTGCTATGGTATGTAGACGGCGAGCCCCGGCAAACCAAAAGGGGCTAAAAGTTAGGGAAAGGGCGGCAAGGGTGATCACAAAGTTCATACCTTCGGGATCAATGAGGCCAGTAGCGTAACTGACAGTTGCAAGCAGGAAGGCAAATTCTCCCATTTGGGCTAGCAATAGCCCTGACAAAAAAGCTTGGGGCCAAGGCCGGCCGAGCACTCTTAATATACCAACGTTAAGTAATGACTTGCCTACAGTGATAAAGGCAAGCAACAACAAAACAGAAAATAAATGCTGCCAGATAAAGCTAAGGTCTAACAATAGACCAATTGATAGGAAAAACACCATCATAAAAATACTTTGAATTGGCTTGGTTGCTTTCATCAGAGCATTGTGATGGGTAGTGTTGCCAAGGATAAGCCCAGCTAAGAACGCTCCATAGGCGGGGGATAATCCGAACCACCCAGAAACAGTTGCTAAGAAAAAACAAAAAGCTAAGCTGAGTAATGGAGTGAGATCCTGATGGTCGGCCAAAATTTTGGCAAAAGGCAATTCTATCTTTTTTCGTTTGCCTAGAAACCAAATCAACAGAGCGAGTAAGGCAACAGAAAGGACTAATTTTGCCATCAGGTTGATATTGAAGGAGGTTGTGCTGAGCATTTGTAAAATTAGCATCATTGGAACCACCGCCAAATCTTGAGCGATAAGAACACCAATGGTTAAGCGCCCCGTTGGCGTGTTCAATTCCCCAATGCTTTCTGTCATTTTGAATGCGACAGCCGTAGAGCTTAAGGCAATGGCGAAACCTAGTAATACAGTGAGGCCTAAAGACAGGTTGAAAAGATAGCCAAGAGTGAACACCACCGCTAAACTAGAGAAAATTTGCAACAAGTGACAGGCAACCGAGATGTGCCAGACTTTCTTGAAGTAATGCAGGTCCAGCTCTAGCCCAATCAAAAACAACAGCATCAACATACCAAGTTCAGCCAAGATAGTGACAAGTTCCCGGTTTTCAACCAACCCAAGCATTGACGGGCCTAGTAAAACTCCAGCAAGAATGTAGCCAACAACAGCTGGTTGTTTTATGCGTTCCAGCAAAACTCCACACGACAAGGCTGCCAGTGCTACAATAGAAATTTCTTGGAGGTCAAAAGCTGTATGCATGGGTAATCCTGGCGCAGTCCTAAATGATTTAGTCTATACTGAAGCTGAATCAAACTTTTGGCTTTCTGGTACGTTCGAAGTGCTCATTTACATATGTAAACTGCGCGCTTCTCTCTACCATAAAACTCAATATTTTGATTCGAGCCACTGGTATAATTGTTATTTTCACAAACCTTGTTTTTATTGTAGCATTAAAATAATCAGAACTGGAGGGGGGTATAGAAGATTTTTTTACATTTTACAGGGTGGGTAGCAAATTTTTTCTAGAGGTGCCCTATAGCAGGTTACCAGGCACCAAGTTCAATGAAAAATCCTCTAATGGCCAACAGAGAACCCCATTTGTCATAATTTTTTCTTGGCCTCGACAAAGGTAAATGCAGATGCTTTCTGGGTAGTCCTGATATTGCCTGAAGCTAATGGGGTCAAGCAAGTCAAGGGTATAGGAATTGTGGTACTTTTTTTACACCCAAGTAGATTTACCCGCGCCTCTTGGCCCAAACAAAAAGTAACTTTTGCCAGGAGGGGTAAAAAACTGCTGAATGGCGTTCATAAAAGTTTCCTTTTTTGAATTGCTATTTCAAAAAAGGACAGCATATTTGAATTAGTAATTCAAAATTTGCTACTTTAGGGGGAGTTAAGTAAATTGCTCAGTGTAGTCTGCCTCCCTTTTAGTGCGCCAATTGATTCATTTTATTCCGTTGAGTATAATTTAGTTTTAGTCTTCAAAATCACCTACAGCTTTGGGGTATGCAATTGAAGGAAAAAATTGTTGTAATTTCAACACCTCAGCATGTGCTAAGCCTGTCATATCAATAACATAGTCAGTTGTTGCGTTTTTTCTCAGCATACGAATAGCTGTGTTGTGAAGACCACGTTTTTCTCCACGCTTTTCTCCGCGTTTTTCTCCGCGTTTTTCTCCGCGCTCTTCGCCACGTTTTTCACCTATTGCAATGCCCTCTCTCTTGCCATTTCGATTAGCGTCATTTATAGCTGTATCCATTACTGACTCTTTATCACGCTCGTATTTGATAGCTTGCTCGTAGGCATGCATTTCAGCATCACTCCAATAATATTGGTTCAGCTCTTCGAATGCACGTCCCAGAGCTACATTGTCTCCAATAAATTTCTCTAGATCAGCTTCGTGG
>SDBT01018627.1_pt1 | contig 10906 bp, 7 predicted proteins | sample 2277101 | NCBI WGS metagenome assembly SDBT01 (sample SAMN10404973, study PRJNA504765) | marine sediment metagenome | isolation source: marine sediment core GS10_PC15, 103 cmbsf | place: Arctic Ocean: Southern Knipovich Ridge | collected 2010 | reverse complement strand
CGCATGGTGCGGTGTCCTCTGCCCCCCTGTGCCCCCTGACCCGCCTCCGGCGGGGATGACGACAATCCGCCGTGGGTCAATCTTGGCAAGCAGACACGGGTCAATCCTCGCGAGCGTCCGGGGCCAGAATCCCGCACTTCAAAAGCACCGGCGACATGCCTGGTGAGCAGACCACGTCCTGAGCACGTGGGATTCAATGCTGGCGACTTAAGAGACCGATGGCTCTTTGGAGGAAATTCTGTAAATGCAATCGGCGTCGTCTCATTTTCGTTGACACCTCCCGCCAACAGGAAAGCATATAAACCGCGGTGTCTTCACGGCACACCTCATACGCAAAACACTCGTGACCCACCAGATTGTCAACCCAAATGTCCAACATAACTCCTTGAAGACCACTGATGCATCGACTACATCCAGAGAGCAGATCAGGCCATCGGACAAGGTAGTTCCGCTCTGATCGGCGGGTCCCATTCAAGAAACTCGTGCAGGCAACATGGAGTCGAAGTACCCGGGGGGAGAGAAATGATGCCCAACAGAGGAGGAGCACAAAAGACGGAAGTTCCTAAAGAACGGGAGTGCTTGTACGCTGAACTCACCGACTACTTCTGCCCCACCGGTTCGCGATCTCCAGAACCTGAACGCAATGAACTGATGGTGAAGTACGAACACAACGACGCCTTTCTCGCGGCGATGGCCGGCGTCCCTTTCGTGCATCAGGTGTGGGGGCTTCGGCGGGAGTTTTCGCGAGAATCCAGAACAGATGGAGAGAAAGAGAGGCTCTCCGAAAACATGCACAACCTGCAGGAAATCGTTGGTGACATTCCCTGGACACCAACTCCCTCTCCGTTCATGCGATATGGCATGCCAATCGTCTGTGGTGTGCTCGGTACGCTGACCGCATACCACAAGCTCGACATCAATGATCTGTTCTTCCGCGCGTCCCTGGCGTTTAGCCTCGCGCTCCCACTGGTAACTGTCTGGAGCGCGATATACGCGGAAGCGACACCGGAAAGTGTATGGCGAAAAATCAAGAAACGAGCCGGACACGTCGATAGCTGGTGCGAGGCGCACCGCTCAACTGTGGGCGATTACTCAACGAAGACACCAAACTGAGACGACAGGCTTACGATGAATTCCCTGTGTCTCCAGACGACGTGGGAACTGTCTGGCCAGCTTTCTCAGGAGTCGCCGTTGACGTTTCCGAGTGTGTTTCACGCACCTCAGCCTGTGAAAGAGCGTTCAACACCTGCCGTTTCTTTTCCACCGCGGACATGTCGAGGAGAGAAAGAATAAGGCTTGTTCGGCATTGGAAGTACCTCCTGCGGATTTCCGGATCGCAGCAGAACGTACCCCCACGACCGTCAAAGACAACAGGGGAAAGATCTGGTGTCACTTGGGGAAGCCCAGTCTCTTTGTCACGAATCATGAAGCGATGCCCGGATCCACCGAGGTTCTTCATCCAACGGAGATAGGCAAAGAGCAAAACCCGTGTGTGGTTAGTCGCCGAAACCACACTCTGCCGAATCTCCGGGTCCGAAAACAACACGAGTCCACCTGCGCTCAGTCGCTCAGTGTACTTCGCAGCCAGTCCGTTAGTCTGATCGAGCGACTCCTGCAGGTTCGTGGTCTTCGCCGCTGAGAACAGCACGGATCGTGCCTCTTCCGCTGCCTTCTGTGCCCATTCACCGATAGGCTGAAAATCCAGAAACCGAATCACAAAGTCCTTCACGGATTCCAGTTGTCCGGTGATCAAGGGCCCAAAGGTCGGTTCCTTCTCGAGGGCTCTGATCCCTGAGAACTCCGCACCGCATACCCGCAGGACGAGTACCACCCGGAGAAGCATGGTCAAGAAACTCCCGGGACTGATCTCCGAACCCTGTTTGTGAGCAGATGCTAGTGTGTACCAATGAACGAAGTACCAGAAAGAAAAGAGATCGCTATCTCCGCTGAAGGTCAGGTAGAACGCTGTAAGGTCACGATAGAGGTACTCAAGAAGCTCGGGTTGAACGAGTGGCACTAGGGCGGAGACGATTGGGTCTTCCGGTCCATCTGTGCCCGCGAATCCATCGAAGCAGGCTTTTAGCTTAAACAGCTCAAGGTCGCTGGAAAGGCCTGCTGGTTGTGTTGTGGTTTCTGTGGCCAGCCTGAAACGTCCCAATTCGTAACCAACGACCGCTGCAAAGTACTCGGGTTGTTGAAGGTGTAGGTAGTTCAGGTTGAAGCAGTAACTGGTCGTGCTGACCCCTGGAGAGCCTCCGACGACCACAAACACGTGGGAGAACCCCTGGCTGTGAATAAAGGCTCGTGCTAGAGTTTTGAAAGCTCCATCGTATGCGCTGACTAGCTGCTGAATACCGCCCTTGAACTCAAGATTAAAATCAGTAATCTCGTTCATCCGGTAGCCCGTATAAAACCGGTTTCGGTAGGCTCGGTCGAACGCATCTGCCACGCCAGTGAGGTACCTCATGAATCCCTCGGTGGTTGATTGTCCCCGTGCGATTGCTGGCTGTTCCATTAGCCAGAGAATCAGTTGGCGGAGTTCGAGAAAGAAACCGAAAAGGAGGGGATCCCCGAGACCATCGTTGTAGTTTGCTAGGAGGTTTTCGAGTCTCTCGCTCACTGGCTTGGCAGTACCCATCTCCTTCAAGAGCCGATCGAACTCAGCCACTTCGGTGTGGGTCACCAACAGCGGTCGAATGACATCCTGATGAAGATCAATGTGGTAACGCTCATCAGAAAGGACCTTGGGCCTTTCGCGCGGAACCGCGATGGTCGAATAGGACGCGCGAACATGCCGATTGTCTCGGAGATTGAGCCGGAGTTTGACGAAATAGGGGATAAAATCTCTGGTTGGGGTCCTCGTGGGGTCTGGCAGAACAAAGTCCCCCTTACCGGCACAGAACAGAAGATCATCAGAGTTGATGAATCCCTTGAGAGAGTCCAGGCTGTGGGCGATATGCCCTGCCTGCGTAAACCACCGGCAATGCGGAACCACTACGTCATCTTCCGGGATCAACTCAAGATAGCGGTCACAAATCTCCTCTTCTTTTTCCGCGATAGCCGAGAACAGCTCCAGCTGGAAACCGAGCGTCGTTGTAGATGCCTCAAAGACCGGGTTGTGTTCTCGATGGTCCTCCGGCCAATCCTGCCTGGTTGCGGTGAGCTCATTTACGAGGGAGTTCTGGAGGGCGTTTTCAACCCGCGTCCTCAGAGAATCCACGATTTTAGGGGTCATATTGGTTCGCGGACCGGCAATAAACAAGTTTATGAGGTCGCGAAGGTCGCTGCCGGTCATCTCTCGGAGCCGGACGACGAATTCTATCATGTCGCGATATGCGACCCCCGTCATGAGGAGTGTGATCTCATGCCATGAATACGACTCGGCGATGAAGAGTTGAAATGGGCGTCCGTTTTTCTGCCGGTGTGATTCAAAAGCACCTCGGATTGCGACCACAACACCGTGGAGCAGATCCATGCCACTTCCCAGAAGGGCTCCCCAGTTGAGCTTGAGCTGACAAATCCCAAATAGCGGCAGGGGATCGGTATCTGCCAGGACGGTTTTCTTGGCAAGGTCGAGAACCGATGGGTTTTCGCCAAATCGTGGGATAGGTCCCATTATTGTCTGGTGCGAAAACAGTGGTAGCGTTCTTCCGTTGACGTCGGAATCGATTGTCATAGGATCGTACGGACCGAACGTGCGTATCCCGAATTCCAGATCGTCAATTAGGGCTACCTCTGCCAGGTCAAAACGGCCGAACGTGAAAAACGTCCGAGGCTTATAGAGAATCTCGTCGAAGACTTCATAGGTGGTTCGTGAGGGAGAGTGCGCGGAGAAGTTATCCCTGACGGCCTTCTTATATCGTCGAAATAGTTTCTCAAGCACGTCGGTGTGCAGGCGCTGTTCGTGACCGATCGGGGAGGACGCCAGACCGATGAAGATTGCCACATCATGCACCGCACACGATGGAGTATGGATCTCACTCATCTGATCTCTGTCCCTGGTATTCGTTGTCGCGCCCTATGTGTGCCAGGGCAATTTCGGCCATTTCATCGACAACGACGCGCGTCGTCGAGTCCGATGGGAATCCGCCGAATTCGACGCCTTGTGGCGCTCTTTCTGGCTGATGATCCACAGCTTGAGATTCCGGGGTTCCAGTGGCGCTTCGGCGCCCTCCGGATCCAACAACCGACTGAATAAGCGATGCAAGGATGCTCTGAATTTCCCCGATTTGCCTGATGTCCTTCTGGATTCGTTCAAACCCACCGAGAATTGGTTCCTTGAGCTCGACCTCAAACCACTCCAGAATCGTATCGGCTTTGCCTTTCCTCCTCTCGTCCTTCCCCCTGAACTCCGCGTTTTCCTCTTTCAAGTGTACCCATTTGGGACGGAGAAAGAAGAAGATTGCTATCGCAAGCCCGACCACAGTTCCACCAATCCAGAGACCACCGTCAATCCTGCTTCTCCATTGTTGGCTATCGGTTCTTTCATTCTCGATTCCGTTGTTGATCCTGTTCAGTATGTCTGTGTGCGAGCCGACTGTGGCTTCGATTCGTCCTATTGCTGTGTCAGAAACGCTCTCGGAAGAGCTTAAATCGGAGCCCTCCGCCGTCACTGGGGTACCAGCCTGTGAGGGGGCCTGGAGCTGCGTTGGAGCCGCAACAGGCGTTGAAACCGGTGCCTGACAATGTGCTCGCTGAGAGGCAGCAATGGAAATGCACAGGATTGTCAGCAATACAACTGCCAACCTCTGGCAGTTCCTGCCTGCCACCAATGGGTTTTGACCCGGGTTACCGGTTATCGGCAAGGATTCCACTGGATGGAATCCGCGGGTGGAGTCCGTGGATGGAGTTCCGATTCGCTCGGGCATCACTCGGGAATCGCCACGGTCATGCAGCCTACCTTTCACGCCTCGGCGCGCCCGCAGAGAATGTTGCTCCTCATCAAAACTATCCCGATGGATACGCTTATCGTATTTTATGAACGGCGAGCCTCTGTGTCAAGCGTTCCCGCTTGGTTTTTGCAGCGAGCATAGCGGGCTGGGCTCTAATACCCCGACCTTCAGATAGTTCTTTTCTCAAAAAATGCTGTTTCTAGAGAACAATTTATGCGGCAGCGGAGCCGCCGCAGGTGTTGCGCAGCAACACCCATACCAGAGTGTGACGTTGTTGTGCCATAGCTTTAGCTGTGTGGAGGCATCATCGATGGAGCGAAGATTCGTGAGTTTCTAACATCATTCCCATTAAGTGGGGATCAACTATTGGCATCTCGTCTTCGCGACGAGGTATCGTTACAAGATGTTCGGGACGTCCAAACAGCGCAGCCTCATTGGGGCTGCGCTCCGCCGGCGGGGGGGCGAAGCGGCACGGCATCACCCTGCACAAAGTGCAAGTGCAGCCAGATCACGTGCACTTGCTCGTGACACTCCCATACCGCATGACCGAGAGCAAGGCATTCCAGCTCCTCAAAGGCGGGTGCGCCCACACCTTCTTCAAGAACTACCCGCGCAGCCGCCTACGGCTGCCGCGCTGACACCTCTGGAGCCCCGGAGGATGCGCAGTCAGCGTCGGATACTCAGACCTCGACACGATAAGCAACTACATCGACTACCAAAAAGAGCACAACGCACAAGCCTAAGATACCCCCGCCTTCAGGCAGGGGAAAAGGTCATTCGACAAATCTCACAGGCGCAATCCCGCCCTTCTTGAGAGCCGTCTACACTCGACGAGCTGGCTGCCCGATAACCTCCATGACACACTGCTGCCAGCGCTGTTCCTCCTCTGTCGTGTGCGGGTAGAACGTTTGGTGTCCATTCACAGAGGAGGGAGGTGCTATACGTCAGCTGGACACCAAGGCGGTATTGAGTAGGTCGTCTCGACAGACGGAGGAACGCCTGCCGATCAACAGCTTGCACCCCTGGTTCCGAAAGCTCACCTGAGTTCTCCTGAGGTCGCCCGAGGTGCTCTAAGACCCTCTTAACCCCATTCACAAATGATTGATTTTTTGGCTATTTAGCAGTTGTTCTAAGTTTCAGTTTTCCCATTTCCCGTCAATCATTTAGCCCGCCCCAGACCATCTGAGTGACGATTAGGTATCCGGAGTCAACCGGCCCTGGTGGGCGCATGGCGGGCGCGCGCTGCCTGGCAGGACGGGCCGAATCTCCAGGGAAAAAGGCTTGTTGAGAGTTGCCGGTGTTAGACTCAATCCGACTCGTTCCCATTTCAAAGTCCGTTGAGGCAGGGGCTAACGGTCATACGACAGAAAATTGTGAGACGAGGTGGGTCGCCTGGAGTTGCGGTTCATGGATCAATACTGGAATGACAAGGTTGATAGAATCGCGGCCAGGTTACTATTGGTTTCGATCACGCTTCTGTTTTACCTACGTGTTTACGCGCCACTTGTGGATTGGAAGCTCAGCAAATTTCTCCCGGAGCCAGATTATGAGGCCGCCACGGTCGCGGCAATGGATCTTATTTCGACCCCTCTGTTCCTACTTACATCAACGATTGTCGTGTTGTTGGCATTTGCCATTCGACCGGCCTGGATACTGTTGATCCCTGCCCTCGCGGCGTTTCCGGCGATCTGGACCTTGGGTAAATGGGCACACTGGATGGTGTTAGCAAACCTGGGGCCAGCGTTGGGGAAGTTTCGTCCTTTTGATAGTCTTCGCCCGGTGGGTATTCTGGCCGCAATCTATCTCATTTGGAGAATACTCAAAACCTACGTTCCAGCAACGTTTCAGGCAGTTAAGCAGCACGAGCTTCGCCTCGTGACCAGGGAGATCGAGAAGGACCTTCGACCACCGCTGTTCTTCGCCGCAGCCTTGCTGCTGGTCGTGGTTGTGTACATCGCTTTCGCAATCGATGCCATCTTCATTAGTGATCAATTTGGAGACTGGATCCGTGACAATTGGAGGGAGGAGACTGCGTACGTAGACCTCCTGAAGCGGGACGAGAGTTCCTGTGAAGAGTCGCTCAATGGGTGTGGCGCAATATGGGTGAAGAACACGCTCTCAGAGCCTGCGGTTGTGTGGCTGAACCATGACTCCGTCGCTGGTTTGCCAAATTGGAACGCAATCAAACTTGTCGTACCCGCCAGAATGTATTCACTTCAGGTTGTGGGTCGCGAAGCCTCAGTCCAATCTTACGTGGCATCGGTTGATGCGGGCGGGACGACACCAGTTTTCTACCTTGGGCTCTCGTCGAAGGTTGTCTCAGCCACGGCGAGCCGCACATTTCCAGCAATGGAATCTGTCGGGTGGGTGTGGTATGTGATTCCTGGAGGGTTGCTGTGGATATCATCAATTATTACTCTGGCTGGGGCAACTGTTGCGTGGGTATTTAAAGGTCCGTACACGATGACACTGACGATTGGTTTGCACCTTCATCTGCTGCGTGTTCCTGTAATGGATGCGTTCGTGGCGTGGCGAGATGGGTGGGAAGCCGCGTTGATCGGGGAACAATTGAACTTCCTTGTCATCTGTGCATTCACTGTGCTGTTCACATGGGCGCGCGGACGAACAAGACTCCGAACGGTGTTTCTGGATTTCGGATATGTGCACGCTTTGTCGGGCTTCACAAAGAGAATTCTTGACCAAGAATCGCTGATGAAAGCTTGCGCGAACGACGTGAACCCGGTAAAGAGGGCGAAGCGTGCTCTCGCGTACGTGTTTCCTGAAGGCGGCGGAAAGCAGGTTTGATTTCGTCGTCTTGTGTCGGCATCGTGCGACGAGTATCGTGGCGCGGGAGGTCACATGATCCAAACTCGATCGTCGCGGCACGTCGCGGTGTTCACGTTGGCGCTGCTGCTAGCCGGTGCGTGGGTTGTTGCAGAAGAACTGTCCCCAGGAGAGGTCGTGGAGGTGGCGTTCCCGATTTTGGCCGTTCCGCCATCCTTGTATTCCATGATGACGGAGACCCCGGCGCCGCCGATGCTGATGTATAGACTTCCGGACGGTTACGACCCTGAGCGGCGCTATCCGCTGCTCGTCTACGTCCCCGGGTTTCACGGAGGCCTCAGCGGCAACATTGGGAATGCCCAGACGATCGCGGGGCGTGAGAATTGGGTGGTCGCCAGCCTGCCCCTCTTCAAGAGCACCGTTGACCGGGAGGAGATCAGCGGCGGTATTCTCATTGGATTTCAAGACTACAGCACGCTCTCGAAGGCATATGCGACCATGCTGGGTCGGCTGTTCGAGCTGGTCCCGAATATCGATGCCGAACGAAGCGCCATGGTCGGCTTCTCAAACGGTGCGTTGGCGATCGCCGTGCTGGTCTCCAATCACGATGAGTTTGTCCTCTCCCACTTCAGGCATTTCTGCTTCGTTGACCAGGGCATGTTCCATCTCACCGACCTGCACAAGCGGCGCGTCCGGGGTTGCCGTTACCTCGTGTTGTCTGGTGACGATCGGACGGACCTAGGACGTGACCTGAAGATTCGTGCGGGACGCCTGTTGGAGGATTCCTGGAGAATGTTCGGGGTAGATCTCTCCTTCCATGTGATGGCAGGCACGGGCCATGAGTTCAAGGACCGGCACATGGCGCTCGTCGGGAGATGGCTGCGTCACGAACCGTTTACCGAGGACGAGGTGCAGTCCTTGGGCCCGTAGGCTTTCGACCACCTGTTTCGATCACGGTTTCCGCTAGGAGACGAGAGTCTCATGAGGATTCGAGGACCGTGGCCGGTTAAGGAACAACGGTTTCGCCAACGATTCTCGCCGTAGTGACCGCCGATTCATCGCCGCCCCTTGAAGTCACCTGAGGGGATTCGCGAACCCCGTTCATGGTGCCTTCCCTCTGGCGAGGTCGGGGCGGCTCTCCCAGTTTGATTCGGGGATACTCCGTGGTGATTCAGTTTCCTCTGGTGTGCCTTCTCACCCCTTGTATCGCGGGTCAAGGGGGCGAGCCCCGCGAACAAGGGCATCGGAGGCAACCACCATGGGATACACCCACTATTGGCAGCGGACGCGCAGCTTCGAGCGCGCGCAGTTCGAAAAGGTGATAACGGATTTCGAGCGGGCAATGCCCGCGTTGACACGGCTGGGTGTGCCGCTGGCCGGGCCCGTTGGAGAGGGCGAGCCGATCCTTGATGGAGAAGCAATCGCATTCAATGGGGTCAGGATGTGCAGCCACGTCCGTCGAGAACTCGGGTTGACATGGCCTGCGGCAAGCGCAAACGGCGTGTGCCTCGCATACGAACAGCGCCCGGACGGCGACAACGACATTGACGGGCAATGGATCGGTGGCCGGCTGGTGAAAGTGCGGACCTGTGACGGTGATTGCAGCTACGAGAGCTTCGACCTGCCTCGGGTTGCGGAGTTCTCGAAATGGCAGGAGCCGGACGAGTTGGGGCGCTTCCTTGCCTTCTGCAAGACAGCCTATCGGCCGTACGACCTCGCCGTACAGGTCTGTCTATTGATCGCGGCGCACCATCTTGGGGCTGCGATTGCGGTCAGTAGTGACGGCTCAATGGAGGACTGGCAGGACGCGATCGCGCTCTGTCAGAAGCGCCTGGGGTACGGCGTCGATTTCCAACTCACATGAATGCCAGTCCGGGAGACCGGACGGAAGAACGGAGGTGATACCCATGGCAAGGTAAAAGCAATGTGGAATGAGTCAGGGGTCGCGATTGGCGATCCCAGCAATCATGACTCGCGAGCCCGCGCGAGCTGGTAGGCACCGTTGTAGAGATCAGCGAAACACTCCAGCTCGCCCATCGCCAGCGGGACGTGCGTTCCGTCCTCGCGCTCGTGCTGGAGCGTAAGCGGATCAAGATGGTCTGGTGCGTGCTCGATGAGATAGCGGGCAGCATGGAGCGCGTCCGCTTTCTCGACTCTGATCGGCGCGCCGCTGACGAGGTGCTCGATCCCAACGCGTCTGTCGTCGCGGTCGATGACGTGGTAGACCAGCGCCCCCCCCTCGAGGTGGTCGTGCTGTCCTGGTATGTCGTCAGGTGAAGAGAGCATTGATGCAAGGTCTGCGTACTGCGGCGTTTCGTACTCGCCGGTGTTGAAGAGTGTGCCGCACGGCTTGCATCGGTAGAGGTCGCGCCCGAGGTTGTGCTCGTAGTCCCACGCAAACCCGACCTTGGCCGCGTGGAATGCTTGCCCGTCGTTGGGACACGGAACGCGGCGCCCGTTCGGGTTCCCGCGTCCGCCGCTGGTTTCGTCTGGACGGAGCTTCCGGTGGTACCACCGGCCGTCCTCGCTCTGCACCTTTTTCGTGCGGCGCCAGACGTGGCCGTGGTCGAGTCCTTCGCTGAATTCCTGGGAGATTGGCGCAGTTGGCTTCCTGGCGTTGCGTTCTTCCCAGGGGCCGAGGTAGAGGCACGCCCAGGTTTTCAGAAGCTCGTCGGGCGTGGCGTTGTATTCGTGGCCGGGCCCGTAGTGGAACGGCCCGTTTCGGGCAAGCGCGTGGAGCGCGACCATTTCGTCAAAGGTGGTGTGGACATCGGTGCAGGTTGCGAGCTTGGTCATCACGCGGCTATCTGCGACGTCGAGCCGTGACGCGAGATTCTCTGGCAGGTGGTCGTGAAGGTAGTCGCTGATCTCTGCGTTGTTGAGCGTGCTGCGCAGGTCGAGGTATTCACCCACGACGATCGCCTCTGGTGTCGGTGGTTGTCATGCTGGGACACAAGACGTCAGACGGGTACTTAACGCTTGAACTGAATTGCGTGCGTTGTCACCACGTCCGAATGGCAACACGACGAAGCTGGATTTCCATGACAGCGAGCACGAGCACTGGACAGCCACGCGCAAGGTATATAAACGAGCGGGTCTTCTCTCTCGTCGATGGAGTTCACATGGGCCGAGCAGGGTATTCGCATCGACGACAAGCAACTGACGACCTACGACGAGTTTGCACTCACCTTCGTCGACATCCTCGACAAGGAGGGCGTCCGCTACGTCCT
>SDBT01018623.1_pt1 | contig 10908 bp, 21 predicted proteins | sample 2277101 | NCBI WGS metagenome assembly SDBT01 (sample SAMN10404973, study PRJNA504765) | marine sediment metagenome | isolation source: marine sediment core GS10_PC15, 103 cmbsf | place: Arctic Ocean: Southern Knipovich Ridge | collected 2010 | reverse complement strand
GCGAGGCTGGCGACGCAATCTCAGTGACGTGGGCCAACAGCAACGCGAGGACCTTCGGGCTGCGGATTGGCACCCGAGAGGCATAGGGGAACGAGATGCCGGTAACAACACATGGAAAGAAACCCAGTAAGATAAAGCGGAATGTAGCCGTGGCCGCCGTCGTCGCTGTATTGGCCATCCTAGCCCTTTTCCCATATGTGCGCCCCACGCTTTATCAGTCGAGAGGCCTCATCAAAAACGGCAAGGTGGTGGTTGACGTGGATGCCACTGGCCAGGGGGACGTGCCCGTGACCCTCAACGGCGAAGTGGTAGGCGTGTCCTCCTCTGTCGATTTGACCGTCACCCTGGACAGCGAAATCGTGTCGGTGGATGCTACAGGGCAGGGAGACGTGCCGATTAGCACTTCCCGCGACCTTACCGTTACCCTGGACTCCGAGGTGATCATGGCGGACGTGACTGGTCAGGGGGATGTGCCTATCAAGATTGGTAACTCCGAGGATATCACCGTAACCCTGGGCGGCGAGGTCGTCGTACTGGGGGCCGGCTCGGCGGAAGTGGGTAGCCTCTACACCAGTACCAACCAAATCGGTGAGGTGCTGGTCAAGGGCTACAACGATAGCACCTGGCGAAACGTTCTGGTGGACAAGAGTACTGACAGCTTCGCAGTAGTAGACTTCTCCCACCACCAGATTCACGACGGCAGTTCGTTCTCGGTTCACATCTTTGATACTGACTGGGACAAAACCGACAGTATGAATGTGGCCTTTACTACGCCTGACACTGCGTCCTGGGTACACATGTTTCCAATTGTAGATGCCACTTCGATTACGACGTTCACAGTCTATGAAAATTGTACCGTCACGGCTGGCAGCGGGACGCCCTACCTGGCCCACAACCGCAATCGCAACGCAGTAGGGACAATCACGAGCACGGTATCTAGCTTGGCCGCTGTGCCTGTCGCTGGCGAAGTTTCGCTGAATGTAACCATCGTCACTACTGGCACAGTAATGCACGAGGAACTGTTCGGGGCAAATAAGAAGGGGGGGTCGGCGGAGGGCGGACGGGATATTAACGAGTATATCTTGCGCCAGGACACCACTTACTGTTTTGATATGCGCCACCTTGACCTCGGTGACGACAACGTTATAGCGAACATGATGCTGAATTGGTACGAGCACCAGGTCCGGGTTGCCTCCTGGTAAGCTGGATGGCGGAGAGGCCAGGGCGCACTGCGAAAAGCGGGCGGGACGCTTGAGGCGGCGAAGAAGAAGGGGGAGTTAGGCGATGGAAACCACAAAAGACGACATACTCAAGGAGCTAGGCCACCTCTACATGGAGACCGTCACCCTGCGCCAGGCCCTGGGCGACCAGCAGAGCGAGACGGCGAGGATGGCGACGGAGGTAGGGTCCCTGCGCAAGCGGCATGCAAGCCTCAGCGCAACCGCAATGGCGCAAGAAGAGAACCTGATAGCCTTGAACGAGCGGCTGATGGGGAGGGCTGCGCAACGTGCAACGGGGCTTGGAGAAGGTTCAAGTGAAGGTGGTGCGGGATGAGCCCGGGGCCGGCCTCGATTTGTGTGGGGTCTTGGTTCTTGCGTTGAACGAAGCGGCCCGACGGGTTTCACCGTCGGGCCTTGTTCGTGATGCTTGCGGTTTGAACCAACACTATTACGGGGCCTGCGAGCTCCCGTTGTTGCTGCTGCCAACAGTCAATCAAACAGTGCGGCCAGTACCTTCTTTCTCTTATAACTGCTGCCCAGATTCTGCGCCAGTTCCTCTGACATAGCTGTAGCGAGCTGCACGGCCATACTCTCCGCGCTGGCAATGGTGGCTTCGATCAAGGCGGACCTGTTCTCGCGCAGGCTGGTGACAATCTCTGGCGCAAGTTCTTCTTTAACAAACTCTCGCACAACGCCAGTTACAGTTTGGCTGAGGCTCACTTGGACTGTGTGGGCAGCATTTTGAATGGCTTCGTCAATGACTGCCTTGCGGATGTGCTCCATTGCCCCGTCAAGGATGTCTGCGATCTGCGCTTCTGTTAAGATGCTCATTGCTTCCTCCTCTGTTGAATTAGCGGCCGGGGGCCTCTAACCCCCGGCCTTCTGCTTGCGAACTCCCGTTGTCATGCCAGTAGCTTGAGCGTGACCTTCGGCGCTGACTGGGTGAATGGTATCTCGGTGATCTCCTCGGCCTTGCAGATACCAGGCCAGTCAATGTATTCTTTGGTTGTGGTATGGGCTCGGATTGTGCTAGGAGAAACATCTTGGGCAGCCTTCTGGTAGTTATAGTTCTTGCGCCCTTCGCTGTACGAAGCATGAGTGTAGCCCACCTTCTGGGTTTTCCTGAGTTCTAGCACGGCGACCTTGATCTGAACAGCCACGGCATTGATCTCTCTCATCAGTTGCTCCCATTCAAGCATAGCTATTGCAAGTTCTCTTGCGTCCATCATTTACCTTTCCCGCGTGTAGGATGCGCGGCCCCCCGTTTGGGTTAGTAGCGGATTATGTCCTTACCGCCGCAATCTCGAGGTACAAATCGCGGGGCTCTCGGGCCCCGAGGTGCTCCTGCTTCGTAACGCCCAACTCTGCCAGGGCCTGGGTGCGATCTAATCCGAAATCCTCTTGGCAGGCCGTCCAGCAATCGCCGAAGGTCTTGATGGCATCAACGTCCCTGGCAGGTGTGGGAGGAGCTCCGTTAGGAGAAGCCTCTGGTTCGCTCTCCAGGCCGTTGGGCGGGGCTTTCGGGGCCTCACCCGCTGGCGGCTCCGGCTCTGGCTCTGCCTGGGTTGGTGATGTGTCCTCCATGGCCGCGCCGAATAGGAGATCAATGTCCTCGGCTGCTGATCTTGGCGGCTCTGTCTCTCTCTCTGCCTGCAGTTGGCGTACTGTCGCCGAATACTTGGCGGTGGCCTCGCGTGTGGCCGGCAACATTTCCGGTGTCACCTCTTCCCAATCGGAGGAGATCGTCTTTACCCCATCTACAATCCAGGTTTGGCGGGCCAGTTCCTGAGTGGAGGGTGTACCATAAGTTCTCTTGATGGAGTCCTCCAATGCTCGCTTCTCGGCAACCCAGCGCCAATCCTTTGAATGTGGCGGCTTGCGCGTCCTCTGCTCACGGGCTGTAACGATGCCGAGCCCCGTAGTTGTTGCCAAGGCCAGCGCCTCCCGGTAGTCAACTTTGTTGCCCAGGAGCTGGCCCAAAAGTAGACGGTTGGACTGCCGCAGGAGTTGGCAGCGAGAAGTGACATCTTGCGATTCGGGATCCAACTCAGTCATGAACTGCGCGGTAAATGGTTCTCGGCTTTGAGCCCAATTTACCAGAATCCCATAGTACAGTTTGGTGACCAGAGACCCCGTGCCATCACCGTTGCTATCCCAACCGTACAACTCGTTGCGGCACGGGTTGAGGCCTGTCATGTGAACGAGTTGGGCATAGGCCATGACCTCCTGATCATTCATTTTCTTGGTTCCCGGCACAAACTTCTTGAGCCTGGCGGCGATCTCCTTCACTTCATCTCTGCTGCCCCAGGGGGCAAGGCCGTTCTTTGGTTGTACTGCGACTTGCGTTTGCTCGCTCATGCTTGTTCCTCCTTTTGTAGTTGCGCGCAATCAGCGCATAGTAGTTTTCCGTTTGGTCGTGGGGATATATTTCTGATTCGTAGGCCGTCCTCTGACAGGCCGCAACTCTCGCAGACAGTCATGCCCGCCGTCACCCGCTCGCAGGTGGCGTACATGCGAGCGAGGATGTTCATCGTTTCCTCTGGCACGCCTGCTGCCAGGTCGTTGAGCAAGCGGTTTCCGAGCTGCGCCACCGTGATGCCCTTCTCGGCGGCGAACTCCTGGACATACTCCTCTTGTGCGGTCTTACTCTCTCTGTCTACCATTTCGTTATCCTCCTTTCTTTACCATCATTCTACATGCAAACTAGTTCAGACTAACTCATTATGTCTTGCCCCCAAACGTGATGTTGAGTTCTACGTTTGACATGATGATGAGCAAGACAACCCACGGGCTGACAATGCCCTTTGCCATCAGAATAAAGGCCATTCCATAGAACACCAGGGCGAACAAGTTAAGCGTCAGCTTCCATTTCTTCATCGTTCATTCTCCTTTCGCCCCCGGCCTAGTGGCCGGGGGCTTTGATTTAGACTTACCATCGCCTATTGTTGAATCTGGTGCGGAGCACGGAGCGGACGTCGTGAAGGGCTGCTACCCCTATGCTTTCCTCGAGGCTCTCGAACAGGTAGGCCAGCCATTGGCCGAGTTTGTCTTGGCGGTTCATCTGTGTCAGGTGGCGGGCGGCGTCGTCCAGTGAGTGCTGTACGTCGGTGAGGGGGATGGCCGCGCCGTCTTCCTCGACAAGCTCTATCGCCTTCTCGTTTCGTTGCTCTTCTTCATCCTCTGTCGTTAGGGGCTGGCAGTGCGCCAGGGCAGCGGCGGCGATCTTCCAGATGCGTTCGGGGGACCACAGTGCTTGGTGCGCCAGTTTCAGGCCATAGATCAGTTCTTCGAGCGCGGCTTGGTTCTTGTTCATCTGTACATCTCCTTTCGTTTCTGTTATCAAGTACGCAGCAATGGCAGGGATGTCATCCAGTTCAGCGGATTGGATGGCATTCCATATTTTCGCTATCGCGTCTTCCATTGCTACCTGCAGATGGTCTTCCATGCTCTAATTATACCATAAAAAAGGGCTTTTGTGTTAGGTAACATGACTATATGTAAAGTGTTTAGGAAACTGGTGGGAAACTAGGGGTAAAACAAACAAAACTCATCATCATTTTTCCATCGAGTTACGTAAAGTAAAACGGGCATTTCGGGCTCTTTCGGCGAAGTGGGGATCGCGAGATTTACTCGCGCAAGCGGGGGTATGTCAAGCGGGCGGGGAGTGAATAGCGAACATAATGGCTGGCCTCGACCACGTGCGGGCGAGTGACCTCCACTCAGGTGGATAATGAATATAGCGATCTGGCGGCTGAAACAGTTGGGCAAAGGGCAGGAAGCCCGCCTGCCACACCGCTTCTAGCTGCTCAGTGGCCTCTAGGATCGTCTGGTGGTTGTAGGCGATCAGCACATAGCACCGCAACTGGCGGCGGGTCAAGAAGTTCAGTTTGGGCCTGAGCCTGTACAAGATTGGGATAGTCGGCCTGGTATCGGCTGCCAAGAAGACCTCCTTGATCGGGATGGCCTTTAGCTGACCAATAACCCAATCATCTATCAGCCCGGCGTCCAATCCGCCAGGGAATGATACTCGCTTGCGTTGGGCTCGTAGCATGGCGTAGACTTGCGCCTGGTGCTCTCGGGGCGTTGCCAGCAGATTGTTATCCTGTACGATCCAGCCAGGCTTGACATCCAGGATTTGCAAATTTCCCTCATAGGCAGGCACTAAACACCACGGGCAGTGTTTGGGACATCCTCGGCTGGTGAATGTCACTCCATGCTTGACGTACATGCCCGGTATAAATTCACCAGGATTGCCACTGATGGCAGGCCCGCCGAGCTTAACGACAGGATAGTGCGGTGCCCAGGCTTCGTGCAGGCGGTGAGCTTCCTCGATGTTCCAGGTGAAGGTGCAAGAAATATGTACCTCGTCAGCTTCGGGCCTCCAGAGCTGAGGATCCCCCACGAAGGCATAGGCATCGTTGGGTGTCATGCTTGTTTTTGTTGGGAAGACACGGATGATGTTCAAGGCTTCCTCCAATCAAAAAGGCTGTCAATGAGCTTGAGCGGCTGTGCAATCTTTGGTACAATCATTGCTTGATTCCTCGGCCGCTTCTGCGTCTGCAAGCGCTGCATTACGCAGAGCCTGGCGGAACTCTTGGTGGGTGGCGGTACGATAGCCAGCGTTGAGCAGGAGGGCCTTTATGCCGGGTAGAGCTCCGTCTGGTGCACTAAGGCGGATTGCGCCGTCGTTGGTCTCGTTGACCAGGTAGGTATATGGTTCGTTCATTTCTATTGTTGTCCTTCTTCTGCTGCCTATGCCACCGCCGGCTCTCTAGGTCCCTCAGAATGTGGCGTAGTCAGCATCCGAGGCCAGGCCTCCACTAGCTCGGGTAAAGAAACCTCAGTGGTCGTCCGGCCGTCTGGCAACATCAGGAACGAAAAAAAGGCCGCCCTTGTTCCTATGACGGTGGCCGAGATACACTTCGCTTTCACGTCTCGGTAAAGCATGGTGGCGGCCTGGATGCGGGCCGCAGCCTGGTTGCTGTTCCGGCTTGGCAGAACAGGCCAGACGATTTTGAACTGGTCGCCAGCGATTTCAAACGCCAGCATGAACGCCGCGCGGCCAGTGGTGGGTTCGCTGCCGAAACCTTCCGCGAGCACCGTGCCGCCCAAGTTTGCTATCTGCTTCTTCGCCCTGTCCATCCACGTATCGGGTGACGTCCGAGAAGTTTTCCAGTAGTTTACTTCTTCTGCGTTTGGCAAGTTGCTCAATTGTGTCGCTCCTTTCGTTGCTGTCTGTGCCAACGCCGACCCTCCTGTGTACTATAAGAATGCCGATCACAATATTTCTGCGAGGATGACCACCTAGGCGTCATCGTCTGGCAAACCGCGCATGGGATACTGTGACGTTCCCAGCCGACACGCGCCATTACAAAAACTACTGCGTCGGTATTCAACAGGCTGACCTCACCGAAGAGGGATATATCTGGTGAGGCTTCGATAATGATAACATCTACGTCAGTCCAGGTGTCCAGTGCCTCGCGCAAGCGCGGTGATGGCGAATCTGCATTCAGTACCAGTCGCCGAAATCCAGCGCGCAGATTGCTATCTCCTATTGCTTTCGCCACTGCGTAGTAAGTTGCAAACTCGCCTAGAAGCGCCTGGGCAAGCGATTGATACTCTTCAAGTGGTAGGGTGCGTTTGTGAGCTACTCGCGTTTGCCCGCTTTTGCCCGTCATTAGAGAACCTTTCTGCGATGGGGTTAGGGTGACTTTTTGCAAGCGGCGCAATACTTCTGGCCGGGTGACCTCCTCATTGTTGTCAAATCGTGAACAGCGGCGGGTTAGCTTGCTCAACTCTCAGCCGCGCCAACTCGCAGTACTCCTCGGCTATGTCGAAGCCTAGCCAGTGGCGGCCTAACTGCTTCGCCATTTTGCAGGTCGTGCCGCTTCCGCACATCGGATCCAAAACCACATCGCCCGGGTCCGACCAGCTTATGATGTGGTCACGGGCGAGGGCTTCGGGGAAGATGGCAGGGTGCTGGTGGGCGATTTTATCTTTCGTCTGAAAACCAAAGGTGTTTTTCATCCGCCAGATATTTGTCCTTTTCCCATACCTATTGACCTTCACCGGCTTCCTTGTCGTTAATTCGCCCCCAGTTTCTCTAACCGTCTTTTGTCCAAAGTTGGTTGAGCCAGCCCAACGATTAGGCTTATCTTTTATCAAGTTAATGGTTTTTGGCGATCCGGAGCTAAAGATAAACATGAATTCAAAAACTTGAGAGTATTTGTTGTCATGTGGTGGCCCTCCCCCACTCTTTTCATAAATCATTGTGTCATGCACATTAAACCCCAAGGACTTAAAATATAGCTTTTGGATAGCACTTGTGCAGGTCTCCGATCCGTTCACCGTTGCATCTCCCACCACCCACACTACCACGCCGCCAGGCTTCGTCACCCTGAACAGTTCAGCGGCTATCGGCTCAAAGTCGAAGGTGTAGCCGCGATACGATCTGAGGTCGTCGTAGGGCGGCGATGTCACGGTCAGGTCAATGCAGGCGTCGGGCAGGGCTGCCATTAGTTGCGCGGCGTCTCCCGTCACAATGCTGTTCAGGCCATACGGTCCCAGTTTCACATTGTCACCTTCCCGTTTCCATTGAGTTCCTTCTCGAGCAATTCCTGGGCTTCGGCCACAGCCTGAGTGATCCCGCCAGGGAAATGTCGATTGATCGTCGAGCTGTGCGGCAGAGATTGGCTATCCCTGAAGGCTGTGGTGTTGAGCGGCCACGCGCGGTGGCGTTGATGGTACTCAATGATTCGTTCGAGTATGTCCTCGGTCCGCCATTTGCCGCCAGTGCGCCGATCGGTGTTGTGGTTGCGTCGTGGTACGTACTCGCGTCGCGTCGGCTTGGCGCTGGCGTTTTTGCCGAATGCGGCGCCGCTGTGCGCGGGGGTGAAGATGCACCCCTCTTGGTTGTACTCGAACTGACAATGTGGGCAGAACGCCTCTTGGCGCGTTCGGCCAGCGGTGTGTTTCATACTTGCGTTGGGGTGGCGGCAGGCGAAGCTGATCAGCTTCTCGCCTTTGCGGAGTTTCATGATGTGGGAATTCCATAGCGATACTTGGAGAGACCACTCCACTTCATTGCTCCGTCTCTGCGTGCTGTTTTCACGAGATCGGCTTCTCCTACCTCCTTCACTATTTCATTGAATATCGTTGCTTCATCGAAAACTGCAACTATAGCAAGCGCAGAGAGAACGCCAGCGTAAAACGATGGTAGGTGCATCTTGCTGTGCGTACTTTGTGTTCTACTCATAGGGGAACTCCCGTAAGCGCGTCTCGTATCATGCCAATACAGGCAGCGGGGTCACGCTCTAACATACTGGCCGTGAACTGATAAACCTGCCAGCCGAGAGACTGTGCCAGATTCATCTTCTCACAATCGGTCTCGTAGCCGCCCCCCCGCGTGTGCCTTCCCCGTATCCACACGCCGCCTTGTAGCTCAACTGCTACGCGTTGCTCAATCCACGCAAAGTCAAACCTGAATTTTCGGACGGCATGAAAACAGTGCTCCCTGGTGGGCTTTGGGAGGTCAGTAGCCAGCAGCGTACAGTATTGGGCAAATATGGCTTCTAGGTTGCTGATAGGCCTGGTGTTCATCACTCCCCCTTTGCCTCCTAAGCGGCATAACGCTAAGCTCACCTGCGCCGGTATTCCTTACACTCTTTCGTGAACGGCTGCATGATGCAGCCGCTTTCAAGCTCGCATTCGTCGCATGGTAAGGCGTCAGGTGCAGCGGTCGATATGCTGCCCGTCTGTTGCAGTGCTTTTTCTGAAACCCAATGATAGCCAATGAAAGGATTATAGATCTCCACAATCCCCTCACAATTTGGATGATCTCTGATTATCTCAAAGTCAATCAGCATAGTTTCCCCCTTTGGCGAAGCCGCACATCGGATAAACTCACCTGTGCGGCATTTGTGCCAATGTAACATCAATAATCGCACCGCATTTATGACAGTTTAGTTCTATGAAGCTACACTCAGCCGCGTCAGGTGCAGCGGTAGATATGCGGCGTTCTTCTATTGCAGCGAACTGTTCCTTTAGGCGAATCAGTGCTGGCAAGCGATTATCGTGGGACTTTTTGACACGAAAATAGGCCCCAAGCCGCAACCTCAGCTCCCGCAACATTTCCAGTTCTTGTTTCTCATCCATGACAGCCGCCTATCTATTGAATATGCGGAAACATTCCGCGTGTCACTCCAATATTTCTTGCGCCGGGCTCACAATGAATTCCACTTTATCCACCCCGTCCGCCGCCACTGCCCGCTTGATTGTGCCCAGCAAGCGGTTCTCCAGCCAGTCTTTGGCGGCTTCATTCGCCACGCCGATCAGGATCCGCCCATCCTGCCGCTCGAGCAGCTCCGTATCCTTGAGCAAGTCATTGAACGTGAGCGTGGTCATCTGCAACGCCAACTCCGTCAGCACGCCATCCCACCACGGATCACGCTCCTGAGCTGGCTCCGCTTGCCGTGCCGCCAGTGCCTGCTGTGAAAGCTCAGCTAGAGCGGATGAGGCTGAATGGGCGGCGGCCTTGTCTTTGACCTCAATCCCCGCATCCACAATGCAATCAATGATGGGTATGTTCGGTGTCCTGTTGCCCTGAAAGGGATACGCCTTGCCCTTTGCAGCATAGGCTGTTTGGATGGCTGCCAATATCTTGCTGGTCAGGTCGTGGTCGAGGGTCTTCTTGTCGTGTATCTCCTGGAATTCCAAAACCAGGGTGTCTATGGCGTCTGACCAGGTACGTGCTTGCTTGGGAGACGTGATGGCGATACCGTTTCGCAAGATGTCTGTTAAGGCGTCCTGGATACGCTCTCGGTGGGATTTGGGGGTTTGAGAGAGAAAGTCGGATTTACCTTTCTTTTCTTCTTCTTTCCTTAACTTTTTCTTAACATTAACCTTAACATTGGGCGGGATTCCCTCTGGCGTAGTTCCGTCGCCAGTCTGGATTTCGTCCGTCAATGCTCCGTCGTCGGTCGGGATTTCCTCTGGCGTAGCCCCTGTATCATCTTTGTCGTCAGGCGGAGTTTCGCCGCCCCAGGGTGGGATCACGGATGCAGCCTCACGGTCTGGACGTAGGCCGACCTGGTGCTTGGAGAAGTTGGGGAAATGCAGGTATTCTTCACCGTCTACCTGGTAGCGCACCAGCAAACCCGCCTTGTGCATTTCGTCGAGGTAGCCATCCACTTCTTCAGTGCTTACTGGCTGGCGAGGAAAAACGAGGCCGCGCACGATAGCAGCGTCGCCGTAGAAGTGGCCGGTCGCGTCAACGTGGGGGATCATCCACGTCCAGAGCAACTGCACCATCGGGCCAGACAGAAGGGCTACCTTCGCGTCTAGGCTGATAGTTTTGGATACGAAACGACCACGGGCCATGTTATCCCTCCAATAGCTGCGCCGCTTGCTCCAGGCGGTCGGGACGGGTGCGGAGGGCGGCCAGTGAGTGCGTGCCAAACGGGGGCACTACCTCAAAGATGTGAAAAGACAAGGCCCTCAGCTTGCACGGTAGCGATAAAGTGTAGACGGTGCGGCGGATAAAGCATTTTCTCGGCCGGTCCTTTTGCCGCGAACTGCCTGGGGGTCGTTGGCATATTATCATCAGCGTCTTCCCACACCCCGAAAAATAGACAGTCGCCCTGCATTTGGTAAGATAGAAACCTTTCCACTGTCCGCATATCTATAAAAA
>SDBT01018622.1_pt1 | contig 10908 bp, 6 predicted proteins | sample 2277101 | NCBI WGS metagenome assembly SDBT01 (sample SAMN10404973, study PRJNA504765) | marine sediment metagenome | isolation source: marine sediment core GS10_PC15, 103 cmbsf | place: Arctic Ocean: Southern Knipovich Ridge | collected 2010 | reverse complement strand
TTAATGCTTATCTTTAGCAAGTTTATTTTTTTTATCTTGGCTGGTATTGCATTTATGATAAAATTTGAATGTTTAGTAAGCTTTATATGAGATTTAAAAAATATCAATCAGAAAAATTCATTCCTTGTTTGCTGAAATTTGAATTTTTAATGTTGGCAAAAGTTTGCTGTAATTAAGACAGAAAGTAAAAAAATTTATTTAAAATATTTAATAATAAATTATTAAATCATCGTAATGAATATGGTAAAATACCTCTTACTAAAGTGAAAACGATAGTCACAGAAATTATTACCGCGGTTTCTGTGACATTACTACATTGTAATTGAGGTATTAATAGGTACAATTTTTTTCTTCATGCAAGAAAAATTGCAATATAAAATAATTTGAATCTGTAGAAAAAAAATCTACCCCAATTGTTTCATTAGCCTCAGAAATGTTACTTCATGTGACTTAAGTGGCGGAGCTGTTTTTAAAATATTAAACTCTTTCTAAGACTATGTAGAATATATATCTGGAGTTAGTAATGTTAAATAATAACCTTCTTATTCAGAACAGAAACAAACAGAATTATTTAAAGATTAAACGTTGGGAAGCCGGATTAAAACAATATGAATTAGCTAGCTTACTAATGTGCAGCTCTCCCTACCTGTCAATGGTTGAAAATATGCGCCTTGATCCTCCGGAGGAATTTAAAAAAAAGGCGGCTTCTATTTTAAAAGTTCCGGTTGATGAGATTTTTCCATTAAAAAAATGTTTATAGGTACATTTTTTTTTAAAAATGGAATTAATTAAAATAAAGATTGAAAATGAAGAGATATGCTGATAAATTAGAATGTAACTTAACATGAATAATTCTCTACGATATCTTAATATGCTGATAAATCCCTTTATAAATGAGGATATTATAATGTTAAAAAAAAGTAATAACTCGTTTAAGTATAGATTAAAATATAACCCCCAACCGACTAAGGCACAAAAATTTTATAAATCATTAATTTTTGGTCGTAAAGTCGGTTTATTGGTTTTTTTCTTTTTTATAATTTTTTATAATAATTCATTATTCAGTCAGGTCCAAAAATTTCAAAAAGACAATTATATACTAAATGAAACAGAGAATTTTTTAACTATTGTTGTTCATATTTGGGGAGAGGTTAATAGACCAGGTGAATTTCTGGTTCCGGATGGTACAAATGTACTGGAACTCATTTCAAAAGCAGGGGGACCGACAATTTATTCTAATTTGGGTAATGTAGTTCTCACTCGTGGGAATTTTGAATCTTTGCGGATGCCCTTATTATCTGTCGATTCAAGCTCTATTGATAGCACACCTAATAATAGTAGAAGATTTCCTGAATTATTGGAAGAAAAACAAGTTATAAAATTAAATTTAAAGGAATACCTTGAAGGCGATAGCGAAATTTCTCCACTCGTGCTTCAACCTGGAGATGTGATAAGAATAAAGAGGAATATTTGGTATAAATGGGGGAGTGTAATCCGAGTCGTTTCACAAGTAGCTATGGTTGTGCAAGCTCTATATTGGTATAATAGAATCGGAAATTAAGGATTTTCTAAAAGTATTTATCTTATCTTTTTGCATAATAAGGAAAACCTTGAATGAATCAAATAAATAATGATCAGATTGATTTAAGAAAAATTACAAATTCTTTAAGAAGAAAAAAATGGCTTATTGTCGTATGTCTTGTCAGTTTTTTATTGCCGGTTGTTTATTATAATTCGACTGCACCGTTAATATACAAAAATAGCGCTTTAGTGCTCTTTGATTCTCAACGAGGACCTGCTTCGATAGTAAATCCGTTTCAAATAGATTTACGCCAGAACTTTATCATGAACCAGATTGCTACTATGAAAACTACAACATTTGCATCCAAAGTCTATAGCAGTCTATCCGATCAGGAGATTAAATCTTTTCAATTTCCTGAAAATATTACTTCATCATTTGATACAGCATCATTCATAGCCGGCAGCATACAAAGCGGTTTGCGAATTAGTCCGTTTCCTAGAGCTGATATAATCGAAATAGGTTTTGAATATACGATTCCAGCCCTTGTTCAAAAGATATCGAATAATGCAGCAGATGTCTTAGTTCAATCTAATCTAGAAATAATTCGTGAATCTTCTACAAATGTGAGAGAATTAGTAGCAGAGCAGCTTAAGATATATAAAGACCGGCTGTCCAAAGCCGAGGTTGCCTTAAAAGATTATAAAGAAAAAAGTAATATTTCCATTTCCCCTGATAAAGAGTCACAGGAAATATTTTCGCGCATCACCGGAGCAGAAGTACTTTATAATCAAACCAAAGCGGATCATGATGCAGCGATAAAACGACTTGAATATATTCAAGAAAAACTATCGCAACAGCGTGAAGATTTAGGCCTGAATGTTACCGAAGTCACAAATCCCTGGATACAAAAACTGAAGGGAAATCTTATTGATCTTGAAATTCAGTATACCTCTTTAAAAGTCCAAAATTATTCTGAAGACCATCCCAAAATGAAACAATTGAGCAATCAAATAAACCGGACTAAAGAAAAGCTTAAAGAAGAAACTTTAAAACTAGCCCAGGGTGATAATTTAATAGATCCTTTATCTCAGATACAAAAATTTTTGGAAGAATCGATTACCCTGGATATTGAGATTCAAACTTATAAAGCCCAGCAGGAAGGATTACGTAAAATCATCGATGGCTATAACGAAAGTTTAAAATCTGTGCCTGAAAAAGATCTACAATTGGCTCGTTTAATAAGGGATAAGGAAGTGACTGAAGGGATATATAAGATGCTTCTTACTAACCACCAGGAGGCCAGAATTGCTGAAGCACAAAATGTGAGTCATATCCGCATAATTGATCCGGCTAAATATCCCCGTGGACCGATAAAACCGCGCAAATCGTTTAATATAATTGTTAGTATTATATTGGGGATTAGTTTTGGAATCGGTTTAGTATTAGTTTTGGAATTATTAGATAATAGTGTGAAATCAGTTGAGGATATAGAAAAAATCACGGATACCGGCGTTCTTGCTTCCGTGCCAATAATCAACCAGAACGGCAGTTTGAAATTTCTTAATCGAATTTCCAGTCATGATAAAGTTACACCATCAATTTCTGCAAAGTTAATTACTGAATTAGAGCCAAGATCACCGGAGGCGGAGGCGTTTCGCTCATTGCGTACAAATTTGCAATTTTCAGGTATTGATAGACAAATTAAATCCGTTTTAATTACAAGCCCACATCCGGGTGCAGGTAAATCATTAATTTCTGCAAATTTAGCGATTGCAACAGCTCAAATTGGCATGAAAACGATTTTAATCGATGCCGATTTAAGAAAGCCGGTTCAACACCTTCTATTTAATGTTGAAAAAGAGCCCGGTCTTATCAATTTAATGGTTTCAACTCGAAAAATTTTAAAAGATGTATTATTATCTTCAGATCAAGAAAAAAACTCTTCCAGACAAGATACTATAAATTCAAATTATTTTAAGGAATATTTAGGTAAAGCTGTAACAAAAACCGTAAAACGTATGAAAACACGAAATTTATTTTTACTATCTTGTGGTGTAATTCCACCAAATCCTTCTGAAATTTTGGCTTCCAAAACAATTCATCTACTCGTTCGTTTATTAAAAAAGGAATATGATATTGTTATCGTTGATTCCCCACCTATTTTGGCTGTTACCGATGCTGCAGTACTTGCTCCTCTGGTTGAGGGAGTCCTAATGGTAATTAGATGCAAAAAAGATACCCACGCAGAGATTAGTCGTTCTATCGATTCTATCAAAAGAGTAGGCGGCAAATTCATCGGTTGTGTTTTGAACGGTGTGGATTTAACAAGTGGCTATTATTACAATTATTATTACTCAGAGGATAAGCAAAATAAGAGTAAAAGAAAAAAAACTACCGCTAAATGACAATGTAAAAATATATTCAACACCCATTCTCAGGGAAATAAATATATAAGCATTTATAGTTTCCTAACCACTTCTAACAGAATCTTTAAATAAATTTACCATATTAATAGAAATATAGGTTTCCCTTAACAATAATTATTATTTATAAAGCAAAAGTTTAAGATCTGTTGAAAACCAAAATACATTTAACCGGGAATAGAATAAAGACTTTAAAGAGAACTCTTTTTTTGCATTGGTTTATTTTTGTTTCAATTTTATGTCAACATGCAACAGCACAAAATTTGTGTAAAATAAAAGGAACCGTTTATGATATGGTAACCGGGGAATTATTATCCTATACAGATATTATGGTTGAAAATTTCAACTATGGAGATATGGCGGATAAGCAGGGATTTTATGAATTGTCTTTAGCCCCCGGTGAATATAAACTTATCTTTTCAATGATCGGTTATTCTACAATAACTCAACATGTAAAAATTCCAAACAATCATAACAAAGATATTATCTTGAATGTATCCCTGACGCCGTATATGCTAGAAATGCCAAGTATTGCGATTATCGGGGTAAAATATCATAATATTAACATGCGAAAAATAACAAGTGAGTTTAATATAAAAACCGAAGATTTTATGTATCAGCCTTTAAATTTAAACGATATAAATAGAGCATTCAAAACTATGCCGGGAATTACTTCTAATAATGGAAAAAGAAGTGAGTTTAATGTTTGGGGTGGCACATCGGAGGAAAATATTGTACAAATTGACGGAATAAATCTGTATCATCCCTACCATTTAAAGGAATATGGAAATTCCAGTATAAGTATATTAAATATGGAAATGATGAGCGACGCAAATCTAGTAACCGGGGGATTTCCAGCAAAATATGGTGATGCTCTTTCTTCAGTTATGATCATTAACTTCCGGAACATCCCAAACCAACGTTTTAAGGGACATTTAGAATTAGGTGTTGTTCAGTCTAGTGCATTTATTGAAGGTCTTTTTGGAAAAAATGGCTCATGGATGCTCGGGATTAATAAGAGTCTGTTTAATTTAGCTATTGGATTAATAGAAAAATTAGAATTGGCTCCAAAATTCTACATGGTGAATGATGCTCCCGAATTCTACGATCTTCAGGGAAAGTTTTTTTATTCACGAGATCCGAATCACAAGTTTTCCCTTATTTTCATTAATTCTTCAGATACATATAGAGAACAACCCGGTCGGCAGGATAATGTGCAGAGGATAAATTTGGATAACATTTACTCTCTTCAAACTTTATCCGAGCAGGAATATACTGATGCATATATCGATAACAGTTTGTTGGCAGTAAAATCTAGCAATAAATTTTCAAACTGGTGCAAATCTGTCTCCATTTTATCATATCAAAAAATTAATGATAAGTTCCTTTATACAGGAACAATGAATGGGAGAGGTGATTTTTTTGATAAAAAAAATATACATATCGGCGCTGGCATAATTCAATCTGAAGATCTTTGGGAGAATAAGTTAAATTTAGGAGTGTATGAGTTCAAATTTGACTTATCTCTAAAAATAGGTCATTTCCATGAGTTGGAGGTCGGAAATTCAATTCAGAGATTCAATTATTCATACATTGAAAATTCAAAATCCGAATTTGCTGTTTCAGCTGAAGTACTTATCGACTCTAATTTAATTAATTTAGATGAATTCCAAAGTTTTGATAATAATATTCTATTAAACTCACCGGCATTTAAAAATTCTATTTATATACAAGATAATTGGCAAATAAAAAATAACTTATTCTCAAATATTGGATTTCGATATCAATATTTTAGTTTTAATCAAAATAGGCATATATCGCCCCGTTTGATGTTATCATATAGAATAACTGAAAATTTAAATTTAAAATTCGCCTATGGTATATACTTCCAGCATCCTGAATATAATGAGTTTAAATTTCAGTTTCCAAGTTCGAGAAATACTAAAGATCAACAGGCAACACATTATTTAATAGGTTTTCAACAAAAACTTGGTGAATCTCTGCTATTTAAAATGGACGTCTTTTACAAAGAATATGAGAATCTTATTTCATATGATTATAATAATGGAAATAAAATGTCTTCGAGATTAAATGATGCTGAAGCATTCTCAAAAGGTGTAAATTTCCATTTAAAATATAATCTCAAAACATTTGCCGGATGGTTTAGCTATAGTTACCTCAATGCCAGGGAAAATAATATTATAGACAATTTGGATTTTTATCCCCGAAATACTGATCAAAAACATACATTAGGATTTTTATCCAATTGGCAAGTAAATTCAAATTGGCAAATAAACGGTAAATACCTCTTTGGCAGCGGTTTTCCATACACACCAATTTACCTGGATAAAAATCGAGGTAGACTAATATATAGTAAAAAAAACTCAAGTTATTTACCTTCATATCAACGTATAGATCTCAGGATTACGCGAACTTTTAAATATAGTTGGGGAAAGATCAGTTCATTTTTTGAAATAATCAATTTAACCAACAGCCAGAATGTTTTAGGGTATAATAAATATACGTTAGATGAATTTGGAAATTTTAGTAGACAGACGATTCCTTTACTGCCTCGATTGCCAAATTTTGGCATTAGGTTGAGTTTTAATTAAAGGACTGAAAAATAAACAAACAATATTTGATATGGGCAAATTAAGAATATGCTAAAAAGTAGAGTTTTTTACATTAATAGTAGAATAAAAACTGGGGAAATTAATGCTTAAACGAATGTTTGATATAATTGTTGCCGGTCTATTATTAATATTTCTTTTGCCGTTTATACCTGGAATTATACTTTTAATCAGAATTACGGCCGGAAACCCGATATTATTGAAACTCCCATGTGTTGGAAAAAATGAGCGAGTTTTTACTTTGTATATTTTTAATGTTCATTTCCCTGTACACATTAATATCGAAAAAATTGAAGTTTCTGAGGATCATTCAAAATCTCCTATGATCGAAAAATTGGTTTTGCTTTTTAAATTTTATTTATGGCCAATGCTTTATAATGTGATTAAAGGTGATTTGAGTCTTATAGGCCCAAATCCGGAATCTCCGGAACTTGTAGAAAAATATAGCCAGGAACAAAAACGGATTCTTTCGATTAGACCAGGAATTTTGAATGCTAGCTTTTTTTGTGACGCTTTATCTTTAGGTCAACCTATGAATTTTGATTTATATTCTTCAGATTCTTATGTAAAAAATACCTTGCCTCAAAAATGTAATAAAGAATTGTTTTACATTGATGACTCCCGGATTTGGAAAGATTTACGTTTAGTTGTCGAGTTGACCGTCACAAAACTTAGAAATCTGTTTATTGAAAATATTAGGAGCGGTTTAAAAAACTACAATTTTTTAATTCCTATCGATATTCTGCTTATAGCTTTATCATATTTATTTGCTTATTTACTCCGTTTTGATATGGTGTTGCCAGATATCCAATTTAAGGTCTTTTTTATTACTCTACCAATTGTCATTGCAATACGAATTCTGATTTATGATCGTTTTGGTATGTATAAAAATATTTGGAAATATGTAGGAATCAGAGATCTTGTGAAAATAATTCAAGCTACTACTGTCAGTTCAGTTTTAATAGCAACAGCCATTTTTTTTATCGGAATAAGTGGACACTCCAGATCAGTTTTTTTGATTGATTGGATGTTTTGTATTTCACTTATCGGTGGGTCCCGTCTTATTCTACGATTGTCTAATGAGAGTATTAACCTCGAGAAAAAAATGCGTAAAAATGTCTTGATTATAGGGGCCGGGGATGTTGGGGAGATGCTGCTTAGAGAATTAGAGAGAACAGCCCGGGATAAATACAATATAGTCGGCTTCATAGATGATAATAAACAGAAGCTGGGCTTGACGGTTCATGGGGTAAGGGTGTTAGGTGGACAAGATAAAATACTGGAAATCGTTGAATTATTTCGGGTTGATGAAGTTTTTATTGCAATTGCCTTAATTTCAGCAAGTGAGATTAAATCAATCATTAATTATTGCAAACAGGCAAATGTAAGACATCGCATTGTACCGGCGGTAGCCGATTCTCTAAACGGCACAATGCATCTCTCAAAAATTAGGAAAGTTGAAATTTCCGATCTGTTTGGCCGTAATCAGGTAAAATTAGATATTTCGGCTATTCAAAGAATTTTGAATGGCAAACGTGTTTTAGTTACCGGCGCAGGTGGATCTATCGGATCTGAACTTTGCCGTCAGATTGCCGGCTATAATCCGGGATCTTTGATTTTGGTTGATAAAAGTGAAAATTATTTGCACGAAATCCGAAATGAACTACAAAATTCATTTGATCAGTTAAATTTAGTCTGCTATTTAAGTGATATTACTAACTTTGATAAACAGCGTGTCATTTTCGAAAATACTCTGCCTGAAATTGTATTTCATGCTGCTGCTCGAAAACATGTACCATTAGGTGAAGAAAATCCTGATGAGGCGATTTATACAAATATTAGAGGAACTCAAAATATTGCAAAATTAGCATCACAAGTTAATACTTCTCATTTCTTACTTGTTTCCACGGATAAAGCAGTTAATCCGAGCAGTATAATGGGAGTTAGTAAAAGAATCGCCGAATTATATGTTCAGGCTATAAGTAAAACCAACCAGACTAAATTTATAATTGTCCGGTTTGGGAATGTTTTGAATAGTAATGGCAGTGTTTTGCCGACTTTTTTAAAACAAATTGAACGTGGTGGTCCGATCACGGTTACTCATCCTGATATAGAACGTTTTTTCATGAGTATCGATGAAGCTGTTCAATTAATTCTTCAATCTGTCTCGATGGGAGAAAATGGTCAGATTTTTATATTGGAAATGGGAAAATCGTTCAAAATTTTAAACCTGGCCGAAGAGTTGATCAGGTTGATGGGTGATAAACCTTATGAAGATATTGATATTCAATTTACCGGTATTAGACCGGGAGAAAAAATGTATGAGGAATTAGTTGGAGTTAATGAAGAAAGCATAGCTACTCCCCATGCACATATTAAAACCCTGCAGGGGAATTCTTTTCATGATGAGATTGAGCTGTCAGAAAAAATTGAAATGATTATCCAATTTGCAAAAAAACTTGATTATGAAAATTTGATTAATGAATTAAAAAAACTTGTTATTGAATTTAATCCCCCCGATATACATGTAGATCGTTTGAAGAATGTAAAACTTGAAATTGTAAAAAAGAGAGTTTCTATTGGAAACAAATAAATTTGCAGTAAGGAATTATATAAATTATCAGTTTTTTAATGAAGAGAGGTTTTCATGAAATCTAAAATCTTAAAATCGATTTTTGTCCAGTTTATTTCTTATTGGATTATACTGCCATCATTCACATATTCTCAGATCGTGATCTCACCAGATGAACTGCCTTCAGTTTTAGGAACAATTTTAGCTTCATCACACGATACAACAGAACATGCGATTGTTGATGTGGGAAGTCCCGGAGCTAATCAATCCTGGACTTTCACTCAGGCAATTACTGGAATTGAAATTATAACAGAGGTTGTTGACCTGCATTCCACTCCTTTCGCGGCAGATTTTCCAAATGCTGATTGGGTAATTAAATATAGTGATGGTTTGTTGGATTTAATCTACAGTGATGTTTTTCCCCAAATTAAGGGAGATGTCTATTTTTATCAGAATATTACTCCAACTAATGTGGAGATTTTAGGGACAGGTTTTGTTTCATCCTTTGTCTCTGGCGCTGCATTATTTGAGCCCCCCAACGTTATACTGGAATTATTGCCAACTCAATACGAGGATTCCTGGGTAACCTATTCGATATTTACAATCTCCAAGGATACCACAATTTTTGGGATTCCGGGCACATTAACCCTTACCGTCAACGATAGTGCTTATTCTGCCATTGATGCCTGGGGCCAGGTTACTGTTCCCCTAGGCACATACGACTGTTTGAGGATGAAATCTTATGTATTTATGGATGAAAAAGTTACTTTTAATGGTGCAACGATTAAAACAAAAGTTGCCAGAATAATAAACTACAATTGGTTAGTTGAGGATTTAGGATTGCTGGTTCGTGTTGCCAGCCACACTGCTGAGTTTAATGATAATTTTACTGATGCACGGCTATTTACACGACTTGATCGGGTGGATGCGCTTCCGGTCGGAGTTTCACCGAACAATCACCATAACAGTATCGAACCACCTGACAAATTTATTCTTTTCCAAAATTATCCAAATCCTTTTAATCCCATAACTTCTATCAGTTATAGTTTGCCGGAAAAGGGCAGAGTAATCTTGAAAATATATAATATCTTAGGAAATGAAATAAAAATAATAGAAAATGCTGCTAAAGGTTCCGGTTTTTATACTTCCAACTGGGATGGAACAAATAAATATGGCACGAATGTTACTTCAGGTATATATATTTATCACCTTGAATTTATAAGTGAACTCGATTTAGGAGGGGAAAAAACATTCTCTCTTAAAAAGAAAATGATATTAACAAAGTGATAAAAAAATGTAAAATTATGAGTTGAGCCGTTCTAACGGTTTTTTGTCTGATTGTAATAGACTGTTCAGGAAAAGAATGAGGAGTATGCATTGCAACTATTGGTTAGAAAAATAAAAAGATGTTATCACACCTTAAAATATCTGCTCAATATTTATTATAGGTTTTTCGTGGACACCAAAATTTTAAAATTTTCCATTATCCTTGTAATTTTAAGTTGGACTTTAAATGTGTCATTTATTCATTCCCAAATTGTGATCACACAAGATGAATTACCGTCTGTTATAGGTACAACATTAACTTCTTCATATGATACTACAGAACATGCGATTGTTGATGTCGGAAGTCCGGGACCTAATCAATCCTGGACTTTCACACAGGCAATTTCCGGTATTGATATTACAACAGAGGTTGTTGATCTGGATTCCACTCCTTTCGCGGCAGATTTCCCAAATTCCAATTGGGTAATTAAATAT
>SDBT01018621.1_pt1 | contig 10909 bp, 9 predicted proteins | sample 2277101 | NCBI WGS metagenome assembly SDBT01 (sample SAMN10404973, study PRJNA504765) | marine sediment metagenome | isolation source: marine sediment core GS10_PC15, 103 cmbsf | place: Arctic Ocean: Southern Knipovich Ridge | collected 2010 | reverse complement strand
ACCTAACATCGCTGGTTTTGTTGGCTCTGACCACGTAGCCATGTTACTAGCCACAGAAGCCTGGAAAGCCAAGGGAGTGGTGCTGGCTCTTGACATTGGCACCAACACCGAGATAGCCCTGGTAAGCAGGGGTGAGATAGCCAGTGTATCCTGTGCCTCCGGTCCTGCCTTCGAAGGTGCCCATATCAAGCATGGTATGCGGGCTGCCGCCGGGGCGATAGAATACTTGCGATTAGTAGATGACCAAGTACAATGCAATACTATTGCTGGAGCTCCGCCGGTCGGCCTTTGCGGCTCCGGCATCCTCGATGCCCTGGCTCAACTCTACTTGAACGGCGTGCTGGACAAAACTGGAAGGATGGGTGAACACGCACGAATACGCACTTATGAGGGACAGCGCGAGTTCATATTAATAAGCGAGGAGGAGCGAGATGGAGCCCCGGCAATCACTATCACCCAGCACGATGTGCGGCAGTTGCAACTGGCCAAAGGGGCTATACGCACCGGAATTCAAGCGCTTGTGCAGGCAAAGGGGCGCTCCGAAGAAGAGATTAAGCAAGTAATTATAGCTGGGGCTTTTGGTAGCTATATAGACGTGTCCAGTGCGATAACTATTGGAATGTTGCCATCATTACCCCTGAATCGTTTCCGTCAAGTAGGGAACGCGGCCGGCACAGGGGCTAGACTAGCCCTGGTTTCCCGCAACAAGCGGGCTGAGGCACAAAAGATAGCGCGCAGCGTCCGTTACCTTGAGCTAGCCAGCCTCCCAGACTTTCAAAAGATATTCGTTCAAACGATGTATCTCGGTGATACAAACTGACATAAAACCAGAAAGGAGGGCATGGACTGATGAAGACAAGAGTATCTAGTGCTATAAAGGAAGTACTCATCACTGATGAGCAGCCGACAGTATTGATAGGTGAGCGTATCAACCCGACGGGAAAGAAAAAACTGGCGGCCGCGCTACAGGCGGCTAACATGGAGCTTGTACGCAAGGAAGCCATAGCTCAGGTGAAAGCTGGGGCCGACATTCTGGACGTCAACGTTGGTGCGCCTGGCATCGACGAAACAAGACTGCTGCCCCAGGCGGTAGAGGCTATAATGGAGACAGTAGATGTTCCCTTAAGTCTTGACAGCGACAACCCCAAGTCCCTAGAGGCGGCTCTCAAGATTTACCAGGGCAAGCCGATAATTAATTCGGTCACCGGCCAGGAGCGCTCCCTGAACGAGGTTTTACCCCTAGTCAAACAATATGGAGCAGTGGTCATTGGCCTGACTATGGACGATGAGGGTATACCTATAGACCCTGACCGGCGCGTGGCCATCGCCTACAAAATCGTAGACAGAGCTGAAGTGCTGGGCATCCCGCGTGAAGACATCATTATTGATTGTCTGGCTCTAACAATGGCCACAGATAGCAGAGCTGGCCTGGCGACATTGCAAGCTATCCGTAAGGTAAAAGCGGAACTAGGAGTTAATCAAACCCTGGGAGCCAGCAACATTTCTTATGGCTTGCCTGACCGTGATGTGCTCAACAGTGCCTTTCTAGCTCTGGCTATCACCGCGGGGGTAACCTGCCCCACTGTAGATGTAGCTAGAGTGCGCCAGGGTGTGCTGGCTACTGACCTGCTCCTTGGTCGCGATGAGTATGCGCAGCGCTATATTAAAGCCTACCGCCAACGCCAGTAACAAAATGACGGGATGTGTAATTCTGGAAGCATATAGTACAAAAACGATGTTTATGCACTGTTCCGCGGTGGTTGCTGAGTTCAAGGTGGTCAATCGCATTGACATTCGGCTATTCTAGCCTCATTAGCGGAATTGCGGAAATAGTAGAGATTTATATCAGGTAACATTCTGCTATAATAACAACGTGAAAATACAGCGAATCACCCGAACCGACCTCAAAGATTGGCAAACACTCGCGTTACAACTCTGGCCGACCCATTCACCAGAAGAAATGAAGAAGATTCTCTCCGATATATCTAAATCTCCGAGGGAGGAGGGATTCCAGCTGTGATGGGAGAATTAAATGACCTTTTAAATCTTGACTGTCTTACAGTGAATGTCAAGAGCTGGCGGTTAGAGGAATTGTTGAGAAGGATAAAACTAAAATCTTTCAATCGATTCTGCTCGACCCATTAGCCAGTGCCGTATACTAACCATTGATGAAACACAGCGGATGGTCGACGAAATGTTCCGAGCGGGAGCAGAATACCTAAAAGACTTTAAATAATCACGCTAGTTGGGCGTAAAACAGCAAATTACATCAAGGAGGATTATAAGTGTTAAATAAAAAGCTTAACATCATTACCGTAGTTAGTCATGATTTGGGACAGCACATGGGATGCTACGGAGTCCCGGATGTGCGGACGCCAAACTTTGACGACTTCGCGGGGCAGGGCCTGCGCTTTGAGAATAATTTCGGCACTGCTCCCCTATGCAGTCCATCACGGGCATCACTATGGACTGGGCGCTATCCCCATACCAACGGTGTCATTGGACTTGCGCATTCGGGATTCCAGAACGACCTCCACCCCAATGAACGGCATCTCGCCCAAATTCTCGCTGATGTGGGATACGATACGCACCTCTTTGGTATCCAGCATATTTCTCCCCACCCGGAGCAGTTAGGCTACAAAGGCATTCATCCGAGAGGACCATGCGGCAAAGTAGCCGAGGAAGTTTGCAAGTTTCTCACCGGTAGAAAGGATGACGAGAACCCGCTGTTCCTGAAGGTTGGGTTTTTTGAATCCCACCGCCCTTTCCCTCATCAAGATGTTGAAGCGCTTGATCCGGCATCTTTGACAGTCTTGCCATACTTGCCCGACATTCCCGAGGTACGTCAGGACTTGGCAGAGCTTGAAGCATCCGTTTCATCAGCTGACAAGGCATTCGGCAGAATTGTTAAAGCTGTCAACGATTGTGGCATGACGGATAATACCATCGTTACTTTTACGGTGGATCACGGCATTTCTTTTCCTCACGCCAAGTCAACCCTCTACGACCCCGGCATTGAGACCGCACTGCTAATGCATATACCAGGAGTCGGCGGAGGGAAAGTCTACAAAGAGATGATTTCTAACGTAGACTTTGTCCCGACGATTCTGGATTTCCTTGACATGGAGATTCCCGAAAACATCCAGGGGCGCAGTTTCAAAGGGCTCATCACCGGAGAGGGGTATAAGCCCCGTGAGGCAATCTTCGCCGAAAAGACCTACCATAACCATTATGACCCTATGCGGGCCATTCGTACTGAAAAGTGGAAACTTATTGCGAATTTCGAGTTTGGTTCCTGGCAGGAAATAGCTCCCGGTCAGATTGTCACGGACTCGGCTAAGAGATATGTGGAAATTTATAAGGCACTAGCACCTCCTCGCGAGAAGCAATGGCACCCTCCCTTCGAGCTCTACGATTTGGAGGCTGACCCGTGGGAAGGAAACAACCTCGCCGAGAATTCCAAGTTCAAGGACATTCGCCACCGGCTCATCAAGCAGTTGCGCCAGTGGATGCAGAATACCGGTGACCCGTTGCTTAAAGGACCAATGGCCCAAGGCGCATACCGAAATAGAATGAATGCATTCAAGAACTTATAGGCCCAAAAATGTCAAAGAATCAAAAACCAAACATAATCGTTATACTCAGTGATCAACAGAGGTGGGATACCGTTGGTTGTTACGGAAACCTACCGGTCAAAAATCTCACACCCAATTTAGATAAGATGGCAAAGGAAGGGGTGGCCTTTAATAATGCTTTTACCTGTCAACCGCTTTGTGGTCCCACCCGTGCTTGTCTTCAAACGGGAAAGTATGCAACAGAGGTTGGATGCTATACAAATAATAAACAGCTTCCCCCCGATGAGGATACTATTGCCAAAATTCTTTCGCGGAATCGATACGAGGTAGGATATATCGGGAAATGGCATCTGGCTTCAACAGGAGGACCAGGCAGCCCGGATAACTTTCAGACCAAACCCGTACCCCTTGAAAGGAGAGGCGGTTATACTGATTATTGGCTTGCATCGGATATGCTTGAGTTCACTTCGCATTCCTATGACGGATATATGTTCGATACGGACAATAACCGCAGGGATTTTCCTGAGGGAAGATATAGGGTAGATGTCTTAACAGATTGGACCATAGAATATCTCCAGACACGAACAGGCGAAAAACCATTCTTCTTATTTTTATCTTATCTCGAACCACATCACCAAAATGACCATAACCGATATGAAGGACCGCACGGGAGTAAAGAGAAATTCGGAGATTATAAAATACCGGGAGATCTGAAAGGAAAGTCAGGTGACTGGAAAAAGAATTTGCCTGATTACTTTGGATGTATTCACAGTTTAGACCAAAATTTAGGTAGGATAAGAAGAGAACTTGAAGGATTGGGGATGAGCGAGAATACATTAATTATTTATACAAGTGATCACGGCTCGCATTTCCGAACGCGCCCCGGAGAATATAAATGCTCATGTCATGATAGTTGCACCCATATTCCGATGATTTTCTACGGCCCGAATTTCAAGAACGGTAAGGTCATTGATGAACTGGTCAGTTTAATTGATATTCCACCAACTATACTCAATCAAGCGGGATTAAAACCACTCGACTCCTTCCGTGGTCGTGTTCTTCATGAATTGCTTGAAGGGAAGCCCAAAGATTGGCGTGAGGAAGTATTTATACAAATAAGTGGAAGTCAATGTGGAAGGGCAATTAGGACGAAGAAATTTCTATACAGCGTTCGTGCTCCCAATAAGAGAGGGGCCGATGCTGCTAGCAACCTCTATGAAGAAGAGTATTTATATGATAATGATGTTGACCCGCACCAGAGAAAGAATCTGGTCGTCTCGAATAAATACCTCGAAGTGAGCAAAGAACTATCCAAGCGACTGATAAAACGAATCGAAGAAGCAGAAGGTATCAGGGTTGAAATAATTCCAAAAAAGAGATCAATCTGGCCGTGGAGGCGCCCCGGGTATTAATGAGTAAAACCAAACCGACCCAGCTCCTTAATACCGACGGGTGATCAACATCCTTTGAGGCCAATTTGAGGTAGAATAAGCCTTACACTGGGGAAGGTAACCAGCTATGAGCCAAGACGGTGCAGTGCCTACGGCAGGTACGGGATTTATGTCGCCACCAGCCTTTCACGCGATGCTCAAGCCACGGGGGGCGATCTGCAACCTCGATTGTAAATACTGCTTCTACCTGTCGAAGGAACGACTCTACCCCGACAGCCGTTTCTGTATGTCGGCCGACCTGCTGGACACATTCACGCGCCAATATATTGAAGCCCAGCGCGTTCCAGAAGTGACTTTTGCCTGGCAGGGTGGTGAACCCACGTTGATGGGCCTGGCTTTCTTTGAACGCGCCATCGAACTCCAGGAACAGTACAAACGTCCAGGCATGACTATCTACAATACCTTGCAGACGAACGGTGTTACCCTTGATGATGGCTGGTGCCGTTTCTTTAAGAAGCACAACTTCCTGGTTGGCGTCAGCATTGATGGGCCTAAAAAACTACACGACGCCTACCGGGTTGACAAGAGAGGCCGTCCTACCTTCGACCGGGTCATGGGCGGGCTAGAACGGCTGAAGAAACATCATGTTGAATTCAACACCCTGACCTGTGTTCACGCAGCCAATGGCGACTATCCGCTGGAGGTGTACCACTTCCTGCGTGATGAAGTGCAATCTCGTTATGTGCAGTTTATTCCCATCGTCGTGCGGGACAATGAAACTGGTTTCCAAGAGGGCGAGACTGTTACCCAGCACTCAGTGACAGGAAAACAGTATGGCCACTTCCTCAATGCCATTTTTGACGAATGGGTGCGGCACGATGTGGGACAGGTTTTTATTCAGATTTTTGATGTCGCTCTGGCAGCCTGGATAGGGCAGCGTCCAGGTTTGTGCATATTCGAGGAAACCTGCGGCACAGCTCTGGCCCTAGAGCACAATGGCGATCTCTACTCGTGTGATCACTTTGTCGAGCCACGCTACTACCTTGGCAATATCAATGAAGATTATCTAGTTAAGTTGGTTGGGTCGGAGCAGCAACGTCAGTTTGGTCTTGCCAAGCGAGACACTCTACCCCGTTACTGCCGGGAGTGCGTGGTGCGTTTTGTTTGTAATGGCGGCTGCCCCAAGAACCGTATTCGGCACACCCTTGAGGGTGAACCCGGGCTAAATTACCTGTGTGAGGGATACAAGGCCTTTTTTGGTCACATTGCCCCACACATGAAGTTAATGGTAGCAGAGTTGCTCGCAGGTCGTTCGCCTGCCAATATCATGGCCAAGCCTGACCTACCCCACATAATGCATCATAAGGGGAAAATATGAGTAGGTTACTTAAATCTCCGTGGCTTGAACTAAGTCTAATGTGTGGAGTGGTTATCCTTCATTTGTCGCCCTGATGCTAATAACAAAGGAGCCGAGGATTCGCCAACCTCCGACCCCGAGCTACTACATGTTACTTCGACTACTACCGTGCTAATTGGGAATTGGGGGAGTTTGACAAGGGGGACAGTTGATAGACAGACAATTTAAAGTGGTGCGCAAGGTGATTGGTGGAGGAGTGCTGAAGCTGGAGCGAGTCCAAGTCATCTGCCTTGCTTGTGGACAGCAAGTTCAAGCTGTAGCCACGGATGGCCGGCTTCACACTGGCGATGTAGTGGACGGCCTGACTGATGCCTTCATCGTCATTGACTAGCTGCCATGTCTCCCCGGAATCGGTGACCGCCACGTCCAGGGCACTCTTGGCAACATCCACGCCGACATAGACTGCTTCCTCTATCATTGACTTTCCCTCCTTCTTGGCCCGTCCTGGCGTGATGCGGGCTTGATTAACCCTGGCCCTTCCAGGGAAGGATTCGGGCTCTTCTGAGGATTCGGGTGTGGCGACCACGCTGCCCCACGGTCTTGCAAGACCTAAGGTCAATCGGCCTTGCCACACCCATCCCCCGAAGGATACTTTAACACACTGTTTGAGATACAAGGTCAACTGGACTCCTTTTTGGGAGGCAGGTCAGAGGTAAGCTATGTTGGGTGATATCATCACTGGCTGCAAAGCGCTTCTTGACCATATTTCAACCCACAGAAATGTTCAGCGAGAGATTTATATGCTAAACTCTTAATGTATGCTAAACTCTTAGTGAAAGGAGAGCTAATAAATGCCCATAATAAGAAGTACTGAAGTTAAGTTTACTACGGGACGTGTGAAGGATATCAAGTCCAGAGTAATGATTAACTCCGAAAGAGGGGCTATAGCAGTTACCCTAGGTGAGGTTATCATGAGCCCAGGCGCCGAACTTCAAATGCACACCCACCAGATTGAAGAGGCGTTTGTTATAACCAAAGGGACAGCAACCGTAGTCCTAGGTAATGACACCTATACCCTTAACCCAAGTGATGTGATATTGGCACCAGCGGGGGTACCACACACGCTGGCTAACCATGGTAAAGACCCCATGGGATTCCTTTTCTTTTATCCGACTGTTGAAGTAAAGTAGGACTCAACCTCGTTTAGTTGTGCTTGATTTTGGCCAGTGTTGCTCTGAAACCTACCATTCTTTAAGTTAGAGTTAAGTTCTGAGTACCAGTAAAATAAGACACGTTATTTATTAACTTAGCGTTCATTAATGCGGACAATGACACAGAGATTGACATTTTGTATAGAATGACCTAACTTGTCCATCGAAAAGGAGGACTTGAACATGAAAATGACAAACAAAGTTGCTATTGTCACTGGCGCCGGACGCGGAATCGGTCGGGCAACAGCTCTCTTATTCGCCCGGGAGGGGGCGAATGTTGTCCTGGCGGCAAAGACCGGCTCAGAGATCGAAGCCGTCGCGGACGAAATCCGAAGGGGTGGAGGGGAGGCACTTCCGGTTCCAACGGACGTGTCACGGAAGTCGGAGGTGGAGTCGATGGTGAAACAGGCCTTCGACCGCTTTGGTAAGATTGATATCCTGGTGAACAACGCTGGTGTGGCCATTCACAATCCGATCCCCAAGATCCGCGAGGAGGACTGGGACCTGACCATCGCTGTAAACCTCAAAGGAGTTTTTCTCTGCACACAGGCCGTTTTCAGCCACATGTGCGATAGAGGACATGGGAACATCGTCAACGTCTCCTCTATCGCTGGTAAGTACGGGAATTCCAAATTCGGTGCCTACTGTGCCTCCAAGTTCGGAGTGGTCGGGTTCACAGAGGTGACCTATGCTGAGGGTCGTCCGTACGGTGTGAAAGCCTCTGTCGTCTGCCCCGGGCCGGTGGACACGAAGATGCGTCGGGACAACCACGACGACGATCTGACTAAACTGGCTCAGCCAGAAGACGTGGCTGACCTGATTCTGTTTCTGGTCACGCAGCCGTCGCGAGCCCATACTCCAGAGGCAGTCATGGAGGCACCCTTGATGTAGCAAGGCTGAGCAGCAGCAAGACTAGCGAAATCTCCTGATTGAATTGTGGGCGTTGATAGTCGCTGAGAGCTGGTCCATCTAGGGGATACCGAGAAATTGTTTAGCTAGGCGAGTTGCTGCACCGAAGTCCTTACCATACATGTCTGCCCCAATCTCTTCAGCGAAGGCTTGTGTAACTGGTGCGCCTCCAACCATCACCTTGACCCGATCTCGCAGTCCTACCTCAGCAAGTGTCTCAACCACTGCTTTCATTTGTGGCATTGTTGTGGTGAGCAAAGTCGACAACGCCACGATATCGACACCAGAATGAACCGCGTTAACAAACTGGGCTGGTGACACGTCAACGCCCAGATCAATTACCTCTAAGCCACTGCCCTCCAACATAATAGCCACCAAATTCTTGCCAATATCATGGAGATCTCCTTTAACTGTGCCGATAGCGACTCTACCAAGTGGTTCAGTCTGACTTTCTGCTAGGATTGGTTTGAGTGGCTTGAGCCCTGCCTTCATGGCGCGCGCGGCCATCAGCATTTCGGGGACAAAGTATTCCCCATTCTCAAATCTCCTGCCGACTTCACTCATAGGCGGGATTAAAGCTGAACTGAGGATCATGCTGGCGGTAATACCTTCAGCTAGTGCCTGCTCAACACATGAGGTAACTCCCTTATCATCTCCTAGGATAACCTTTTCATTGATAGTTTCTATTATGGTTGTCATCGTCATCCTTTCTGATAAACCTTACTCTTAAAGTGTGGTCATCATCACTGCATCGGATAATCACGGCACTCCTTGACTGTTTCGTACAGCGCTAACAGGTTCTCAGCAGGTATTCCTGCTTGAACGTTATGAATAGTGTTGAAAACGAAGCCACCACCCGGGCCAAAGATTCTGAAGCGTTCGCGTACATCCTGGCAAATCTCATCCGGTGTGCCAAACGGAAGTACGTGTTGGGTATCAACTCCGCCACCCCAAAAGGTGAGCTGTCCACCAAATTCCTGCTTGAGTTCACTGAGATTCATGTGCGCAGCCGATGTCTGAACTGGATTGAAAATATCAAAGCCAGCATCAACCAAATCGGGTAACAATACCCAGACTGACCCACACGTGTGAATAAAAGACTTCCATTGCGTATTCTCGTGAATCCAATTATTGACACGCACATGAAATGGCTTGAACAGTTCACGGTAAGACCGTGGAGAGATGAACAGGCCGTTTTGAGCGCCGAAGTCGGTACCCGTTACAAAAACTGCTGTCACACGGTTACCCAGAACTTCATAAATCTTTACTAGATTCTCTAGGGCAATTTCACACTGACGTTCGAAAATTTTGTAGACGTGCTCACGGCGGGCTGACGTACTAATGTACCATTCCTCTACATCGCGAATACCTTTTGGATACTTTAGAGCAGTGGCAGGTACTAATGCAATATCACCGAAAGAAGTTCCACCGAAGTTTGCTAGTATCGCCTTATCTGTCTCTTCATATAACCGCTTGGCCTCGTGTCCGAAATGCGCTAATTCCTCCTCCGATACTGGTCCGAACTCTTCTAGGTTGTCCTCAACATTTAGGTTGTTGTCGTCCAATGGTGGTTGTCGGATAATGGCGTCAAAGTACCATCCCCCTTCCGGCATACGTCCGCTAGCTGGAGCCGATTTATCGCCTTCAGGGTACTGAAGAACATCCCCATTTTGTTCGGGGTCTGTATTGAAACCTTCCGGAACCAGCACTGGAGTTTCATCAAACGTTGTCCATGGTTTCCAAGCCTCATTCTTATACCCAAAGAAGGTCTTGAGAGGATTAATCCCGGCGACATCAACGCCCAGCACCTGAATCAAATCCAACTTAATCTCCCCTAGCATCTGGAAAGGTTCGACCACTTTAACTGGCGTGCCCGGCTCATCTAACCCTAGAGCCTGACGCAATAAATAAACCGAACTTACATGCATTCCGGTTACGGCACTTCCTCCCAGATCCAGGGGTACGCGATCCGTCTCCTTATGATTTAAGGCAAGAATAACACGCTCTCGCGAGTTCATTTGTGGACTCTTTTCACCTTAGTGCCTAATTGCAAAGCCTCTCGATTTTTCTATTATCAGGCTGTCTAAAAATCTTTTCTGCCAGAGACTGATCGTCAACCATCGATCATCTCCAGCCCTTTAATCGTTATTTCTTAAAGGCTATCACCCTTTTTCGGCTTCTTTTACTCACTTTTGGGGTTAATTTTACACCTCGGCCTCGACCAAAGTCAATTGTTCTTCTCCGTATCCCAGCATAGTCTCTTCGATCAGCTTACTGTACTTCTCCTGTAAGTATATCCGGGAATCCCGATACCCCACTTACCCTCTTATGCAGTTCAGTGATAATGTAGGCAACTGGAACAGAGCACTGAAAACAGGCCATCCAGGGGCGACCCCACGCATCTGCTGGCAGTCGCGGTGTACCTTAAAGAACCATTGGTCTATCTTAGGGGGTGGACAACATATG
>SDBT01018620.1_pt1 | contig 10910 bp, 18 predicted proteins | sample 2277101 | NCBI WGS metagenome assembly SDBT01 (sample SAMN10404973, study PRJNA504765) | marine sediment metagenome | isolation source: marine sediment core GS10_PC15, 103 cmbsf | place: Arctic Ocean: Southern Knipovich Ridge | collected 2010 | reverse complement strand
TGGAAATACAGATATATATCTTGTAGCTGAAGTTGGTGATTTACATTTAGGCGACTCAAGTAGTGGTACTAATGTTCTAAATTTGAAAGGTGGCAACGTCGGTATTGGCACAACAACACCATCCCAAAAGTTAGTTGTTGTAGGTGATACTAATATTACAGGTGATTTGGTGTTAGATACAATCCAAGCAAAAGACGGAAATGGATTGAGTCTTTTAGATAGTACTGGAGCTTGGGGTCTTTATGTAAAAGCTGGAGGGATTATAGATACCCCGCAACAGCCAAGAGCAAGAGTTTATACAACAGCAGGGCAAACAATAGGGACAAGTAAATGGACAAATATAAGCTGGGGTTCTGAAACTTATGATACTCAGGTAATGCACGATACATCTACAAATAATGAGAGGATAAAAGTTACAGTTGGAGGAGAGGGAGTATATTTAATTACTGCAAGTATTACCTTTTCATCCGCAGTTGATGGTCTTAGAGGAATAAGGATACAGAAGAATGGTGCAGGAGAATTAAGAAGGGTTGTAGTCCCTGCTGTTCCTGTAGGATTAGACCCTGAATGGCAAACTGTTCAAGTCAATGATATGTTTCATTTAGCAGAAGATGATTATATTGAAATTGCAGTATGGCAGGATTCAGGTGGGGATATGACTTTATTAACAGGAGCAGACAGAAATCATTTTGCAATGATTAAATTAACGTAATAAATAAAATAGCTAATTTACCATGAAAAAAACCAAGCTAAAGATATAATGGAGTAGAACAGATATGAAAACAAAAATCTTTATCGGAGGAAACAGAATAAGAAAAAAACCATGAAAATGAATAAAGCAATAATCCTAACATTAGCATTGATTTTAATAGATAAAAAGAAAATGAAAAATGCAAGATGAAATGGCAACTATACTTAATACTGACATTGGTGATGGTTTCAATAGCTATGGCAATAGAAGAATGCGAAGATATACAATTAGTAAAAGAAATACCCTGCCAGGTAACAGCAACATGGAACTATACTTCTCCTTGCAATTCGCACAACGCAACTGTTTACAACAGCACAAACAACAATATAATAAACTATACCTTTCAAGAATTAGGAGAATCACCACTATGTGTTTTCGAGTGGAATGTAACTACGTTAGGATCATACACTTATTTAATAGATACTGGGGATACAGGAAATATAACAGTTGCGAGGCAGGATAACATGATAGCAATAATAATAGGATTAATATTTGTAATGATTTTCTTTGCAGTATTCGGATTTGTATTTGATTCATGGGGTACTAAGATATTTGGATATGGAGTTGCATTAATCCAGTTATTGAACATAGTCTATATATTATACATCAACGAATTAAACCTATCTTTAGCTCCAATATTAAAAATAAACTTCAATTCGATATTATGGTTGGCATTGGGAATAGGATTGATTAGTATGATAAGGTTATCATTATCCTTAATTAGCATGGGAAAAGGAGCAGATGATGCAAAAGAAGATAAAAAATGGGGGAGAATAGATTAAAGTGAGAAATAGCATAGGACACATAAGACCATCAAAAGAATTCAATGATATAATAAATTTCATAAGGGCAAAGTGCATACTGGAAGGAAAGATACCACCTTCAAAGGCAAAGATAACACAGGCAATAGCAAAGAAAATAAACAAGGAGGAACTATTAAGAAATGAATTTATTCGGTTCTAAAAAAGCACAGGCAGAAAATTATATAGCAGTAGCAATATTTTTAATGATATTTGGATTTATTTCTATATTGGCAACATTTATGTGGTTTCAATTCATAGATGCCTATACAGATGCAGGATATTATGAGGGGCAGATGGAAGAGACAGGAAACAAGTTTTTAGATACTTTAAAATTATATGATACTATAATAGTTCTTATGATGATAGTCCTGTTAATAGGGGTTGGATTGACCTCATACAAGCTTAGAACCTCACCTGCTTTTTTTATAATAACTTTAATAACTGCTGCACTAACAGGTTTTGTAAGTTTCTTCTTTAATTTCATATTTATAGAATTAATCAGTGATACGTTGTTTGATGCAACTTTAGTGTTCTTTCCAAAAACACTCATAATATGCACTAACCTTCATTGGATTACATTAGCGGCTATTGTCATAGGTTCAATCACATTATACGCAAAAAGGGATTCGGGTGAATTGGTTAATGAATAAATTATTATTGATAACATTAGTATTCTTAATAGCCATGCCTATAGCATATTCAATACCAAACCCCGTGGTTGTATATGATTTTGCACAGACATCAGGCTCTTTATTGAATGCCGTTGATAATTCAGATAATGTTTCATTAGCAGAAGTCATAACCTCAAGAACAGAAACAGGAATAAATGGAAATGCTTGGGATTTTAACCAGATTAGTAATGATAAAATAACTCTTAGTGCATCTTTAATGGATGATATGACTGAAGGCTCTTTAATGTGTTGGGCTAAACCAGACACAATAATACATGGAATGGGATTATTTGGGGCAGGTGCAAGTAATGATTTTTGGTTTAGGGCAGAAGCCCCACCTACTGAATATATCGTATACAGAATAAAGACAACCACACTAACATACTCCAATGTAAATGTTAAAGGTGTAATGGCTAATGATAGATGGCAGATGTGGGGATGGAGTTATAACGGAACTGCTTTTTGCAGTTATATGAATGATACTCAAGTTCAATGCAGGGCAGCTGCTGGAACTTTAGATATGGTCTCTCCTGTTTATATAGGGGATATAGGAAGTAATAATGAAGAATGGAATGGATTGATAGATGAATGTTATGTATGGAATGACGGATTAACCCCCCAGGATTTTATTGACTTATGGAATGGTGGAACAGGAGAATTTTATCCTTTTGAAGCAGTAGGAGTTCCTGCAACACCAACTTTTTCACCACCAACACTTAATGACGGAAACTTTACAAATGATGCAAATCCAATAATAAATATTTCCCATAGTGGAATAGACATAAAATATTACCTGTACTTTGGGAATGTTTCAACTCTTGATGAAACTCATTTAGTTTTAAATAATGTTGATGAAACAGGCACAGGATATAGAACATACACAGATACCTTAAGCAGCAATATATATTATTATATGGCAAAAGTCAGAAACACAACAAACAATAAATTTTCATTAAATACTTCCATAAGAAATTTTACAGTTGATTTAGAAAGTCCAGCATTAGTAACAGATTTCACCAATGATTCATTAATTTTTAATAAAAATCTTACAGGACAATTTAACTTTTCAGATAATATCCAGCTACATTCTATAAATGTTTCTGTAGATGGTTCAACGATATTCAATATAACCAATATAAATACCCAAAACTATACATTAAACTTAAGCTATAATATAAGTGCTTTATCCATAGGAAAACATGACTTAACAGTATATTGGGCAGATGGCCATACAGCAACAGAACTAAAAGGAGATTACGATATGGCTAATGGACTATTTAACGATTATTTAAAATATGAATTTCCAGATAAAGGAAACATAAAAACAGAATTAAAATCAAAATCAATCTTTGATGATTGGAGTTCAGAGAAAAGAAAAGACAGATATATACAAATCCTAAAACCTGCAACTCCTTCAGATACAATCACTCTAATAGAAGAATCAGATATGCCTATTTATACAGCCTACAAGGAAGGAAGCTATAATGACTACTGGATTATAATGGGAAACCATTGGAAAGATTATGTACTGGAAAATGAAGATAATATAGAAGTTTCAATAAAAAGAATAAATGAGAAAAAAGTAGAGGTTACAATAAGCGGAATAAAAAACCAAGATAGGTTAGTTTTTAGCTCGGTAGGTGATTTAAATACAGTAACAAAAGAATATTCTTTCTACGCAATAAACATGACAGAAACTTTTGATACTGTAATAACAGAAGGATTTGAATTCTCATTACTTTTAGATGTGGACTTTGGAAATATAGAATTTGATATTAGCGGAATAACACCAGTAGCAATCCTACAATGGAATAGTACAAATTTCACCTCAATATTAACAAGCTACGATTCAACTGGTGCTTCTTTCAGAAAAACTTTTAGCCCAATAGGTATCACAACAATAGAAACAATAACCCATAACTGGTGGTTTAACTTCTCAACATTCACAGATGGATACTTAAGGACAAGTAATGCCTCCCAGATTGCTTCATCAATAGATGTAGGTATATGCAATGAAACAGTAATAAATCATACCATATTAAACTTCACTTATTTTGATGAAGTAAATGATGAATCTATATCTATTACAAACGCTTACCAATTAACCCTATTTGATGGGACATTTTACTATAATCAAACAGGCTCATTTGTAGATAATGTAACAAGCAGTTTCTGCACAAATTTAAATCCTTTAGAAGTGGCTTATAATTGGGATATGTGGGGATTAATGACATTATCAAAAACGGACTATATAACAAGAGTTTTAGACATTGATGAAGGAGTACCTATAGCATTAAGTAATGATCCTCAAACAAACTTATCTTTATTTTTGGTAGGGACATTAAACTCATCAACAGTAACATATACCTGGCAAACAACCGGATTTCAGCCTATAGACGGAACTATGAGGATATTCAGATGCAATGATGATGGAACACAAGATTTAATAGAAAGCACACCAATAATCTCAGGGGAAGCAACAGCAAACATACAACTATTATTACAGACATATTCCTATGATGTGATAATAGGTGGTGTAGTCTTTAAAGATTTAGAGAGTTACAGTAGATGCCATGTTGAATCAACAACAGAAAGAACATTCTTTGTAGATGTAGACCCTATTGATATTGCACCTTTGATTGGATTGGCGGGAATAATATGTTCTTTAGAGGAGAGTGCAATAAACAATTCTGTTACAATGGCATGGACAACAAATCCAGAACTATCAGGATATGTGACAGGCTGCATAGTTGCAGACAGAAGAACAATAAGAGGCAGCGTAAATGTGCTGGATAACTGTTCTATTGAATCAGAAGGATATACAAGAACATTAGCTATTCCAGTAGTTGATGGAAATAGTTATATAGTTAAAGGAAGGTTAGAACAAGGAAATAATGTAATAAACTGTATTGATAAAGTCATACTAACTCCAGGAAGGGCAGTAGGTGGCTTATTTGGGGTATCTGGACTATTGGCAGTAATCTTTTTGGTTTGTTCTTTAGCTTTAATATATGCCTCAGATGGAGAATTCATGTTAGCAGGTGGTGCAATAGGATTAATAATCGCATGGTTCTTAGGAATCTTAGTATTTGATTGGTTAGTAGTATCAGGGATTATATTCTTCTTCGCTTTAATAGCCATAACAGGGAGGTACACAAGAAAGAAATGAAATTCTTAAGACATCCAGTTGCAGCCATGGTTTTATTAGCTGTGTTAATAAGTTTACTAATACCCGTATATAAGGCATTAGAAACAGGTTATGGTATAACAGAATCAGATACTAAAACAATAACTGATGAAGAAACAGATGAAGAATTTACTGGTAACATATTAGAACATCTCGAAAATATTAGGTTAGTTGATGGCCTGTCTGATATTAGTTCTAGCATAACTAAAATAGCAACAGGTTCGAATGTTATAGATTTACTAGGTGGTTTAGCAGGTGCAGCATTAGGTATCTTAAAAAGTGTTTTAGGCTTAATCACAATTCCTTATGATATTACTTATATTATATCTACATTTTATGGTAATGATTTCCCAGAATTAACTGGGATTGTAATGATGATTGTAGTATATGTGGGATTTATCTTATTATCAGCATATTTACGGAAGGATGTATAATGCCAGGATTCATTAACGGAACAACAAATGTAACGATAGAGATACTTGAAGATATAGTCAATGTTACAAGCTATCCGGAATTTATAATAAAAGTAGACCAAAACGTATATAGTGGAGTATTCTGGTTTATAATGCTCTGTGTACTATGGATTATTTTATTCAGGGCAGCAAACAAAAAAAGAGATCAACCATTAAATAATGCTATGTACTCCGGAGCATTGGTTTCAATAGTGTCATTTCTATCCAGGGCCATAACAGCAACTATAGGTGGGGTAAAATATTCTTTAATAAATGATCACCAACTTTGGATATTTCCAATAATAACTATTATTCTAGCAGTAATCATATGGAGCATTAAGGATTAATGCCAATGTATACAAGTATACAAACATACATAGATTTATAAACATTTTACTATAAGATACATTATAAAGGATGGCAACCTCATAGCCGGATGTGATAAAAATGGGTAATGCATTAAAAGACCTACAAGCTTCTGGAATTGCAGTTGTTTCATTAGCAGCTATCGTTCTTACAGGCTTGGCAGTAGTTCAGGGATTTAAGGATAGTGGAACTATAGACAACACCACAGCAACAAAGTTCATAACAGGATTGGCAATATTTGGGACATTCAGCACAATAATTATCTTAGCCATAATTGGTAAGGCAATAATTGGCCTATTCAAGAGGGTTGATTAAAGATGGGAAATGCATTAAAAGACCTACAAGCTTCTGGAATTGCAGTTGTTTCATTAGCGGCAATTGTACTTACTGGATTAGCAGTGGTTCAGGGATTTAAGGATAGCAACACTATAGACAACGCCACAGCAGAAAAGTTCATAACAGGATTGGCAATATTTGGGACATTCAGCACAATAATTATCTTAGCCATAATTGGTAAGGCTATAATTGGCCTATTCAAGAGGGTCGATTAAAGAAGTTGTTTTTCTTTTTTTACTTAAAGAAAATCAACTAGGAGGAAAACAATATGGCAAAAGAACTAACTAAATTAAGTTTAAGTGCAATAGCAGTTATAGGTTTGGTTGTGGTAGTTTTAGTGGGTATGGCAATATCAGCTAACTTTTCTAAGGTTTTAAGGACATCAACAACAATATCAGGGGAAAATACAACTGTAACTGCAGCGTTAGAAGCAAATGGTACTGCAACAGTATTGAGCAGTTATCCATTTTTACAATCTATGTCTGTTTGTTCTAACGTAACAAATGGAGCGATAATACCTGCTGCAAATTATACTATAGCTGAAGGAGATGCAAGTGGTGGAACAATAACCTTAAAAGATACAAGCAGTACATGGGAAGGATATGGTCTTAATTGTTCAGAATTAGTTTATCTTGCAAATTCAGATGGACAAGCAGTAGCAGATAAGTTCACAACTGGCCTAGGAATTTTCGGAACTTTTTCAGTAATCATAATATTAGCCATAATTGGTAAGGCTATAATAGGGTTATTCAAAAGGAAAGATTAAACCTATTGCAAGGAAATAAAGAATTCCCCCAAATTCTTTTATTTTCTTTTTTTTATTTTTAAAACTATTGGAAGATTAAAATGACAAGATTATTCATACTCATCAGAAGGAAAGGAAGCAATAGATTTCTAGGTGCTATACCTACCAGGAAAGGGGCTACAATGGCCTCCTTAAGGCGAATAATGCCTAAACAGATTAAAAAGGGCTTTGTGTTCAGGATAGTAACTGAAAAGCAGCTTAAGAGGATTATACTCAAGCAGAGGCCTAGAGCCGCAAGGAGATTAAGGAGAAAGGGCAGAAGGCTTAGAAGAGTAAAAAGAACCAGGAAAACAAGAAGAAAAGGCAAAAAAGGATCAAGAAGAGGGAAATTCAAATGAATGGGTGGAAGGTTAAGAAGAGTAAGAATAGCAAAACTTAGAAGGGCCAAAAGAAGAAGAATCAGAAGAAGAATAAAGCATAAGAAAAGAAGATAATTCTAAAAGATTTAGTTTTTGATTAAAGGTTTTAGTTTCAAATAGAAACATTTATATATCCTACCCTACCCTACCCCTACTATACTAGGGGTGATGTAAATGTTTAAACTAAAAACATACGGAAAGAGGTTTCATTTAAACTTCAGACATAAGACAGGATGGGTTCTTGCTGGATTTTCAGCGAGTAAAAGCATCCTAACAGCATGGAAGAATATGGGGTTGATATGATCCCTTTCTTTTTATTTTTTGGAGGTAACTAAAAATGGTTAAAGTCTATGAATGGAAATGTCCCAAATGTGGCAAGATAATAAATTCAATATATAATCAGCAATTTTTGCATAATAAGGAACAGCATATAAATTCTCATCATCAAAATCCAATGGAAAGAAAGAAACCATTATCAGTTAAAAAACTTAAAGGGGTGTATGAAAAATAACACCTTCCCAAAGTAAATCCGACTAAAGTCGGGGGTTTTCAATTATGAGTAAAGAAAAAGAATTTAGAGAATGTCCTGAGTGTGGAGTTTGTATCTCTATAATTAATGGAAAAGTATCACGACACGAAAGGGGATTAGGTTATATTCCTTATAGATTATATCATGGCATGTCTAGGAGAAGTGGAACTTCTGTAAAAGAATTGGCAAAAAAGAATCTTTGTAAAGGGAGTGGAGTTGATTTCAATGGATAAAAAAGACAAAGAATTAAAAGCACTCCTTAAAAAATCATTCACAATAGAAGAACTAAAGAAACATTACCCCAACTTTAATAGAAAAGGAAAAAATATAATTACAAGAATAATTAAAGAAAAACAATCGGAGGTGAGTTCTCATTCCTCCACGCACTAAAGTCATGGGTATCCAGCGAACAACGATTATGATACCAAGATTCTGGAATAAGATAAGATACGAAGTAATCAATGGTGATTTAGTTAAGATTATACAGCTTGTTGAAGGGTTCAAACACGGCTAAAACTGAAAGAGTTTTATCCTATGGCTAAAGGAAAAAGGAGAACTTCGTAACTCCTTTTCCCTCTACAGGCCAGTTTTCGCCCACTAAAAAATGGAGGTTAAGAAAATGGTATGTGAAGAAGATTATGATTTAAGTTATATTTTTCCATATACACTAATTGGAATGATTATAGGTTTGTTTTTATCTCTTGCAACAACCTCACATATAGCTAGTGATGATTGGGCAGGGGCGTTTCCAATAATCTTATGTACTGTTTTAATAACTGTAAGCGTATTTTTATTTGTTTCTTCATATATTTATAATTCAAATAAACAAGCACTAAAACTTAACGGATGGATATTCGGGACAATCCTAACAATAGCTTCAATAGTATTTTTCTTCGTAGATTGGAACTATATTATATTGCCATTGATAGCTATATTATTAATCTTAACAGAAACAATGTATTGGTGCGATAATAAAAAACCTGAAAAGAAACAAAACAAATTATTATTCACAGCAAAAATAAAAGGATTAGCACTTTTAATATCTTCTTTGATGATAATGATTTTCTTTGGCTTTTATAATCTATCTAAAAGAATATATAATTTCTTAGGTTTAAATTTTGAAGTTATCTTAAAATGGTTAGGCTATATTGGATTAGGAATATTAGGATTGACTACATTAATAGGAATAGTAATGTTTTATTTATGGCTTAACAGCTTAAAATACAAGAAAAAAATAAGGGGTAGAAAACATCCTGAAGAGGTAATTCCCATATGAAGTGTGGGAATTTCCTTTTGGTATAGGATAAAACCATAAAGGTTTTAGCCGTGTTTGAAATCAAAAATGCCACCAGAAAACGAACCAGTAAAATATCAAACAAAAGAAGAGATTAAATTAAAACTAGATGAGATAGACATATTAAAAAAAGAAATAAATCACAACAAAACCGAAATAATAATAATTAAAAAAAGGATCGATAAGATATGGGAGAAGGTAAAATGATAGCAATAAACTTTGATGAAAAGAAAGTAATAGGAAAATGCAAGGCAAAAGACTTTAAGAAAGACTTTGAGGAGTTTAGAGAGGTTATGTTTGGTGGTAAGCCATAAAAAAAGAATAAGGAGTTTATGATGATTAAAAAAGACTGTAAGAACTTATGGAGATTATATAATGGTAAAATAGCCTGCCCTGCAAACAGAAGATGGGGGGATAAAGAATGTGAAGGATGCGAGGATTACTTTCCACAATCAAAGAAAAGGAGATGATGAAGATGGGAGATAAAATAGAATTCATTGAAGAAATTAAAAAAGAATTAAATAAAATAAACGAACATATATCAATAGTAAATACCAGACTATCAGGATTACAACAGCAAATATCTGATGAAGAAAAACCAAACAAACCAACAGAAGATGAAATCAAAGATTGTACTATGTGTTACAAGTTTAATGGTTGTTCTAAAGCAACTAATTTAAATTGTCTAGATTTTGAGGTTAAGCCATAAGGCATAATGGGAGATAAAGGATGAAATGTAAATATTGTTCAAAGGAATTTAAAGATAGTGAAGGGATAAGAGGTTTAAGAGCAGAGCATAAATTAAATTTACATATTAACCAATGTCCTTATTTTAAAGATTGGAGAATAAAAGGGATTCAGAGAGCTAATTCAAATAAAGAATTGATAAAGAGAACACTTAAAGGATTGAAAAAGATTCGCAGAAATACAATAAAGAAAAGGAGATGATGAAGATGAAGAAAATAAACCCAAGAGAATGTAAACATTATGCACAAGGTTATTGTTGCTATAGGGTAAGATGTGGATTAACTAGAGATAGATGTAGAGAAATAGCACATTGTGGATATGGAAGAGAAAGATGTCATGTTAAAATTGGTTCTAATACTAAATGTATACAGTTTATCAAGAGAAAATGACTAAAAAATCAGTACTAGAAGATAAAGATTGGGTAACAAGATATATTACAAAATGGATTGAGAATAATACAAGTTTTACAGTAGATAAATTACAATTAACAAACAAACCAACAGAAGAGGGGAGTGAGTGAGATTGAAAAGAATAATAACAATAAGGATAGATTGGTTGAACTGGTTGAAGTTAATTGGAGTTGCTTTAGCAATCTATCTTTTATTTGAAT
>SDBT01018619.1_pt1 | contig 10910 bp, 10 predicted proteins | sample 2277101 | NCBI WGS metagenome assembly SDBT01 (sample SAMN10404973, study PRJNA504765) | marine sediment metagenome | isolation source: marine sediment core GS10_PC15, 103 cmbsf | place: Arctic Ocean: Southern Knipovich Ridge | collected 2010 | reverse complement strand
CAAGCCAAACACGGGACCGTGGAGAGACTTGCAGAGTTCAAGGCCGTTTGCCCCCGGGGTGGCCAGGTTGATTAGTATCAAGGACGGGATAATCTCTGTCGCCTTGGCTGTCCCTTCTTCCGCGGTGTCAGCGCTTACGACCGAATAGCCCACGCCCTCAAGGGCCTTTGTGGCCTTTGCTACGGTGTCCTGATCGTTCTCTATAAACAGTACAGTGTCTTTCATTAATAAGCTCACTTACCTTTTCCAGTTATTTTAACATGATTTTTCTCATTCTTTCAAAAGGTTTTTCACCGTAATGAGAACCGAGCCGGCCAGAGCGTCCAGATCATATCCCCCTTCGAGCGAGAACACGGCTGGCACATCTTTTGACTTTAGTATGGAAGATACGATCATATCGATGCCTTCGTCCGTCACCCTTATACTCGCAAGGGGGTCGCGTGCGTGCAGGTCGTAGCCTGCCGAAACGATTATCATGTCCGGGCCAAATGCGGTAATGCTCCCGGGAAGTTCGTCGTTGTAGACGCTAGCGTATTCCTTTAGCCCCGCGCCTGCCTGCATGGGGTAATTGGCCGTCGTGTCCGAGCCCGCGCCAGAGCCGGTCTCGTCCTTGCTTCCGGTGCCGGGGTAGTGGGGGGATTGGTGCGTGCTGAAGTAGAAAACATCCGGGTCGTCATAGAACATGTGCTGGGTGCCGTTTCCGTGGTGAACGTCAAAGTCTATAATGTATATTTTTTTATAGCCACATTTCTGGGCGTAGCGCGCCCCCACGGCCACGTTGTTAAAGAGGCAGAACCCCATGGCCCTGTTGGCCTCGGCGTGGTGTCCGGGGGGGCGCACAGCGCAGAAGGCCCTGTCTATCTGGCCAGAGCGGCATTTGTCCACAGCCTCCAGGAGAGAGCCGGCAGCGTAGAGGGCGGCCTCAAGGCTGTCCTCGGACACGTAGGTGTCAGGGTCCGCGTAGCCAACGAGCTTTTTCATCTGCGCGAGGTGTTCTGCGGTGTGCACCGTGAGGATGTCCTCGTCCGTTGCCTTTCTTGGTGAGAGGTGGACGAGCGAGTCCCAGATGTCCGAGACCTTGAGCGTGTCCATGATGCTAACGAGCCGCTCAGAGCGCTCGGGGTGTCCGTGAGGGGTCTTGTGCTTCAAGAAGATGTCATGGTAGAAGAGGGCGACCTTTTTCATTTATTATCTCCCCTTGGCATCCTTGGAAATCTTGGCGTTCTTGGAAACAGCAGGCACCCTCGGGCAATCAGCTGCCTCAAAGGCCATGAGGATCATCGTCTCCATCTCCCTGCGCATTTGGGAGACCGGCTCTGAACGGATCTTTGCGGCTTCCGCGAGGAGCACCTCGCGCAAAGGGAAGTCCTCCTTCAGCTCTGAGTACAGTGAGCCGCTTGCTGTGCGGTAGACTCGTGTTACAAGCCCGTCAGTTATGGCGCACAAAGGGAGCGGGCTCTTAAAGGCGGCCCTGGCCAGCGCTATAACATGGCGCTCTCTTGATTCCAGGGCCATCGAGCACTTCACGATCATGAAAGGCGAGCCATCCACTGATATCAGAAAATCAATGGATACGGATTCCTCGCCCCTTGAGGTATGGACGGCAAGCGAGGCGTCCTCCTGGATCTCAACGTCAGAGAACCCGTTTTTTAAAAGCAGGTCCCTGGTCAGGAGTCTTGCATCAAAGGTGGCTTCCGCCTCCCTGCGGTCCTCTTGCCGAAGCTGCTCGTTGACCGCCTCTTTTTCCCCCCCGTAACAACTATCTCCAGCTTTTGCGACCATAAGTGAATTATAACATAAATGGGGCAAACTAGTTGTTTTAAATGATTATTACCGCTTTTGCCACCTCTACTGGCCTATCATTTTCACGAGCACCCGTTTCTTGCGGCCACCATCGAACTCGCCGTAGAAAATCTGCTCCCAGGGCCCGAAATCAAGCCTCCCGCCGGTGATGGCCACCACGACCTCACGGCCCATTACCTGGCGCTTCAGGTGGGCGTCCCCGTTGTCTTCGCCAGTGAGGTTGTGGCGGTAGCGGGAGACGGGCTCATGGGGGGCCAGTTCCTCAAGCCATTTCTCATAGTCGTGATGGAGCCCGCTCTCGTTGTCATTGATGAATACGCTTGCCGTTATGTGCATGGCGTTAACAAGGGCCAGCCCTTCCTTGATGTTGCTTTCCGCGAGGCATTCGTCTACCTCAGCGGTGATATTGATGAACTCCCTCCTGCCCCGCACGTTGAACCACAGCTCTTTTCTGTAAGATCTCATTTTCCTGTTTAAATACCTCCAATCCCGATATTTGCACTGCACATTATGTGCCTGCTGAATTCTAGCCCTGCAATGCCAGGAAGTCAATGTATATACTCTTTTGGCTTACGGGTATCTGCTCCTTGCCGTATGGCCGCCAATTATTGCAAAATATCTAGCAATGCTTAAAAGGAGAATAACGTATATATGCCTGTTAACGTAGCCGTTGTGGGGGTTGGCTACCTCGGGGTTCACCACGCGAGAATTTACTCCAGCCTTGACGGCGCGAACCTGTCAGCCGTTGTGGACCCTGACAGGGAAGCGGCCCAAAAGGCGGTCTCCCTATACGGCGGAAGTGCTGTAAGCGACTTTCGCGAGATACTTTGCGATGTGGAGGCCCTGAGCATAGTCACCCCAACGAGCTTTCATTTCGAGGTGGCGTTAGAGTGCCTGAAGGCTGGAAAACACCTTTTAATAGAGAAGCCCATAACCTCTACAGTGGATGAGGCGGACGCCCTTATCGAGGCTGCGCGCGAGTACGGCTGCATCGTGCAGGTGGGGCACCTGGAGCGCTATAATCCGGCTTTCATGGCAGTGCGCGGGATGGTAAGCGACCCCAGGTTCATCGAGTGCGAGAGGCTTGCTCCTTTCCAGCCACGGGGCACGGACGTGGACGTTACCCTTGACCTCATGATCCATGACATAGACATCGTGATGAGCCTGCTTGAAGGCAGAGAGATAACCGGCATCCGTGCGAAGGGTACGAAGTTGCTTACCGGGAAGATAGACGTGGCCAAGGCGTGGCTGGAGTTCGAGGGCGGGGCCAAGGCCCTTATCACCGCTAACAGGATATCTGACGCAAAGAAACGCTTGCTCAGGATACATCAGGGAAATTCCATCCTGACCGTGGATTATATGGGCATGAAGATAGATGAGTCTACAAAGAACGATAACGGCATAAGCACCCGGAGCGTGGAGATAGTGGAGCACGAGCCGCTCAAAGAGGAGATACGTGATTTTCTCCGGTGTGTCGAGGGCAGGGAAAAGCCCATGGTCTCCGCCATGGAGGGCAGGCGCGCGCTCAGGGTCGCGCTGGACATTACGGCAATGATAGAGGAATCGGAGAAATAATACCATGATACATATGCTCAACGTAAAAAAGCAGTTCGAGGACATCCGCCATGAGGTGCTTGAGAGCGTGGCCCGGGTGCTTGAGAGCGGCCAGTACATCCTTGGCCCCAATGTGGGTGAGTTCGAGGCGGAGGCGGCGAGTTTCCTTGGCTCGCCCCACGGCATCGGCGTCGCATCGGGCACTGACGCCCTCCACCTGGCGGTAAAGGCTCTTGGCATAGGCCCGGGCGATGAGGTGATAACAACTCCCTTCACCTTTTTTGCCACTGCCGAGGCGATCATTTACGAAGGCGCAAAGCCGGTGTTCGTCGATATAGAGCCTGACACGTTCAATATAGATGCCCGAGCGATCGAGGAGAGAATTACTAAACGCACTAAAGCAATACTTCCGGTGCACGTGTTCGGGCACCCGGCAGACATGTCCTCCATCATGGCATTGGCCGAAAAGCACGGCCTTGCTGTTATAGAGGACTGCGCCCAGTCCTTCGGCGCAACCATTGGCGGGAAACAGACAGGCTCCATGGGCAATGCCGGATGTTTCAGCTTCTACCCCAGCAAGAACCTCGGCGCGTGCGGCGACGCCGGCCTTGTAACCGTAAATGACGCTGGAGTTGACGAGGACTTAAGGGCGCTCAGAAACCATGGCTCCACCGGCTCTTACCGCCACGATACAGTGGGCTTCAACAGCCGCCTCGACGAGATACAGGCGGCCATACTCCTGATAAAGCTCAAGCACATCACCCGCTATAACGAACTCAGGAGGCAGAAGGCGGCAAAATACACCTCGCTGCTCGTCGATTCGGTCAAATGCCCTGTGGAGAAGGACGGGTGCATGCACGTATACCATCAATACACGATCACTTTACCAGAGCGCGACCGCATACGGGAAAAGCTCGCCAAGGCCGGGATATCTTCCATGGTCTACTATCCCATGCCAATGCATCTGCAGCCCGCTCTCTCGTCCCTTGGCTACAAGGAGGGTGACTTCCCGGTTGCCGAGCTTGCCGCAAGGGAGGTGTTGTCGCTTCCCATCTGCCCGGAACTGGACACATCCGACATAGACCGTATTTCCGAGACCATCGCTAGCGGTGTCTAAGAGCGTCCTTATAACCTCCGGGGAGAGTTCCGGCGAGCTCTATGGCGCAATGCTTGCCAGGGAGCTTTTTTCAAGGTGGCAGGGGCTGCAAGTCTTTGGCATAGGCGGGCGGAGGATGCGCGATGCCGGGGTGGAGGTGTTTGCCGGATATTCGTCTGCCATCGGACTTATAGAGGCGCTTGCCGTGTTCAGGGAGGTAAAGAGGACATATGATAAGACCGTTGAGGTCATGGAACGCGAGAGGCCCGAGGTGGTTGTGCTCATAGACTACCCGGATTTCAATTTCCGAGTGGGCGCAAAGGCCAGGGAGCTTGGCTCGAAGGTCCTTTATTACGTGAGCCCTCAGATATGGGCATGGCGCAGCGGGCGCATACATACCATGAAGCGGTTCATAGACCAGGCAGCGGTACTGCTGCCTTTTGAAGAGAAGATATACCTTGAGGCCGGCATACCCTGCGAGTTCGTGGGGCACCCCATAATGGAGGAGATGTCCTCCTTTACGGATGACAAGAGCCAGGCCAGAAAAGAGCTAGGCCTTGATGCCGATGGGGAGCTCGTAGCGCTCCTGCCGGGAAGCAGGCCCAGCGAGTTGAGGACGCTTCTGCCCATATACCTTGAGAGCGTGCGCCTGATGAAAAAAGAACACCCGGAACTGAATTATGTACTTTCTCTGGCCCCGAACCTTGCGCGCGAGGAGTTCGAGGAGCTTCTTTCCCCATTTGAGCGGGAGGGAATTACGATAAGCTCGAAAAGCGCGGTCTTGATGTACACGGCCGCTGACGCCGCCGTGGTGGCCTCCGGCACCGCCGCCCTCCAGGGGGTTTTCAGGGAGACCCCGCTTGTGGTGCTATATAAGGTAAGCCCGATCACATACTGGCTTATCAGGATGATAGCCAACGCAAAGTACGCGAACCTGGCAAACATAATCCTCGACCGCGAGGCCGTGCCCGAGCTCCTGCAGGGCGACGCGACAGCCCCTAATGTGGTAAGGGTATTAAAGTCCATGCTAGGTGACTGGGACAGGAACAATGAGATACACAAGGACCTGCGCCGCGTGAGGGAGATGTTCGATGGCAAACGCCCTACATTGCGCGTTGCGGACATGGTGGGCTCACTTGCGGGGTGGCCGGCGTGAAGCGTCTTTTTGAGCTCATAGCGCCTCACAAGGGCACCGTTCTCATTGCCTCCCTCTGCAGCCTGGTTGTCTCCATAATAAACGGCGCCTTCGCCTGGTTCGTAAAGACCATTGTTGACGACATCTTTGTCATGGGAGACAAGATGGTCCTTTTCTATGTTGCGATAGGCGTCGTGACCGCCTTTGTCGTGAGGGGGCTTTTTGTCTTTTTCCAGAACTACCTCATGTTCTCCGTGGGGGCCAAGGTTGTCCGGGATATCAGGAATGGCCTCTACCGCCGCATTGTATACCTTCCGATGGGTTATTTCGGCACTGACTCCCGCGGCTCCATCCTCTCCAAGGCCATAAGCGACGCTGGAATACTCCAGGAGCTGCTCGCCTTCAGGATAAAGGACTTTTTTGTATGCACAGGCACTGTGTTCATACTCACGGGTGTTGCAATGTCCCGGAGGTTTGACCTCACCATTTTAGCCCTCGGCGTTCTCCCCTTTGCCTATTTTATAGTTGGCAAGATAGGCAAGCGCCTGAAGAAGGTCTCGCGCTGGACGCAGATGAAGCTTGCCCATATCACCGACTCGCTTACAGAGGGGATAACGGGTATAAAAATTATAAAATCCTTCTGTGTGGAAGAGCTTGAGAGCGAGAAGTTCTCTCAGAAGACTGACGGCTACTTCACGCACTTCATGAAGAGCGTGAAGATGATACAGCTCACCTCTTTACTTATGGAAGTAGTCGCCGGCATAGGAGTTGCGGCCATAATTTATTATGGCGGACAACTAATAGCGGAGGGAGAGATGACAGCCGGTGATTTCTTCTCCTTTATGGCCGCAATATTAATGATATTCACGCCCGCAAAGCGCCTTGCGGCCGTGAGCAACGGCCTCCAGCAGGCAAGGGCCTATGTGGAGCGCATTGACGAAGTGCTCATGAGCGAGACTGAGAAGCAGGGAGAACGCACGCTGGCGGAATTCAAAAAGGCGATAACCTACGATAGTGTACGCTTCAGATATCCCACTAGGGACGACTATGCTCTTGAGGGAATCAGCGTTGATATAAAAAAGGGCGACGTGGTGGCGATCGTGGGACGAAGCGGCTCGGGAAAGACCACATTTGTCGACCTGCTCTCAAGGTTCTTCAACCTTGATGACGGAAGAATCCTTATTGACGGCGTGGACATCAGGGAGTTCACCAACCACGCCCTTCGATCGCTGATAGGCATAGTAAGCCAGGACGTCATACTCTTTAACGATACGGTCAGGGCCAACATTGCCTTTGGAAAACCCGGGGCCACTGATGAGGAGATTCGCTCTGCCGCAATGACGGCCTTTGCCAATGAGTTCATACTTGATTTCCCTGACGGGTATGACGCCATGATAGGCGAGGAGGGCGCTAACCTCTCAGGCGGCCAGCGCCAGAGGCTCTCCATAGCGCGCGCAATTATCAAGGACCCTGAGATACTTGTGCTGGACGAGGCCACGTCCAGCCTGGATACACAGTCAGAGCTTATGGTGCAGAAGGCGATGGACAGCCTCATGGACCACGGAAGCTCCGGCGATACCAATACGCGCAAGACCATAATCGTTATAGCACACCGCCTCTCTACCATCAAGCGCGCTCAAAAGATAATCGTCCTCGACAGGGGCAGGCTCATCGAGAGCGGCTCCCATGATGAACTGGTGGGCAGTGGCGGGATGTACAGCCACCTATACAGCCTGCAGCACGGGGGGCAGATAGATGTTTCCTCTCTATAGCCTCCTGTACAGCCTCGCGCTCCTTTTATTCTTCCCGGCGGAGTACCTTAAGCGCCCGCGCAGGCTCAGAAGCCTCTGGCTTTCTGAGAAACTGGGAAACCCTCAGATAAAGCCAACAGCCCCGGGTCAGAGTGGCCATAGTAATAAGACCCTCTGGGTCCATGCGGTCTCAGTGGGTGAGGCGCTAGCCGCAGCCACCTTCATCCACGAGTATCTCAAATCCAGCCCTGGTGACCGAATTATAGTCTCTACGATAACTGACACGGGCAGGGCAGTGGCCGCTGAGCGGCTTCGTGGCATGGCCCAGGTGATATACCTCCCGTTTGATTTACATGGGCCTGTTTCAAAGGTCATCGAGCATATCAGGCCCGACGCCCTGGTGATAATGGAGACAGAACTCTGGCCCAACCTGATAAGGACGGTTAAGCTGAACAGGATCCCCATCTGCCTCTTAAACGGACGGATTTCTGAAAAATCATTCGGCAATTACATGAGAGTGAAGTGGATATTCAATCCGGTTCTGGATATGGTCGATGTTTTCTGCGTGCAGAACGAGCTCTACGCAGAGCGCCTGATGAAGCTTGGTGTAAGTCCAGATAAAGTTAATATAACAGGTAGTTTTAAGTTTGACGTTAAAGTAAAGGATGAACAATTGGACTGGACTCTCAGACTATCGGGTCCGGTGCTCATCGCCGGAAGCACCCACAAGGGCGAGGACGAGATAGTGCTCGAAGCGTACAAGCGTCTTTTGGCGGAGCATCCGGGCCTCAACCTGGTCATAGCACCCCGCCATCCCCGGAGATTCGATGATGTATGGTCTCTGCTCGAAAAAGACAGTGTATACTGTATAAGGAGGTCGATGCTGGCTGAAACCGATGGGGAAATATCGGGAGCAGTCATACTTCTTGACACGGTGGGAGAGCTTTCGATGCTCTACAGGGCTGCTGACGTCGTAGTAATGGGGGGGAGCTTTATCCCGCACGGGGGCCAGAACCCGCTTGAACCGGCATATTGGGGCAAACCCGTGCTTTGCGGCCCGCATATGGAAAATTTCCCTTTTATCAAAGAGTTCTATGATTCCAAAGCCGCCATTGAGACCTCTCGGGACAGGTTGTACGATGATCTGAACGGGCTACTGGGCACAGCTGCCAGGCGTGATGAGATGGGCTCGAACGCAAAGGCGATATTAGAGAGAAACCGGGGCGCTGTAGGGCGTGCGATAAAGGTTATCCGGGGATTGACCGTGACGTAAATGATCGGACCTTTGGAACTTATATATTATCTGGGCTACAGGATAAATACCGCCCATGACCTCTCAAACCGCAGAAAGCTCCAGGCGAAGGTCATAAGTGTGGGAAACATCACCACAGGAGGGACTGGCAAGACCCCGCTTACGATAGCCCTGGCTGGCGAGGCCCTCAAGAGGGGTTTTAAGCCATGCGTGCTGACTCGCGGCTATGGCGGTAAGGCGAAGGGGCCATTTATCGTAAGCTCGGAGATGTATGTTGAGGACGTTGGGGACGAGCCCATGCTCATGGCCGAGCACCTGGATGGCATCCCGGTGATAAAAGGCGCTGACAGGTATGAATCAGGCATTTTTGCTCAGGAGAACCTGCGCGACAAGCCAGACCTCTTCATCCTTGATGACGGTTTCCAGCACAGAAGGCTCCACCGCGACCTCGACATCGTGCTTATAAACAGCAGGGACCCCTTCCAGAACCGGAAACTGCTTCCCAGGGGCAGGCTGCGCGAGCCCCTTAGCCAGCTGGCGAGGGCGGATGTGCTCGTCTTTACAAAGTGTGAAGAAATGGAGATGCCTGCCGCTTTGCATGACGACGTCCGCAGCTTTAATGGCTCCGCCCCCATATATCTGTCAAGGCACAGGGTGTCTTTTATAAGGAACTCGTGCCATGACGATCTTCCCGCAGAGCTGCTTGCAGGGGAAAAGGTCTTTGCCTTTTCAGGCATAGGAGAGCCCGCTGCGTTCGTGGACACTCTGGAGCGCTCCGGGGCGGAGGTGGTGGGCCAGATGGTCTTCCGCGACCACCACCGTTTTGACTTGCCGGACATGAAACGCGTGCAGGAGCAGGCTTCCATTGTCAAGGCCCAATTGATAGTCACAACTGAGAAGGATATCATGAGGATAAAGCACTTCAAGTGCAATGACTTCGATAATTTCCACTATGTGGGCATCGAGCTTGAGGCGGACAATGCCTTTTATGACCATGTGTTTGACGTAATATCAAGGCAAGGAGTTGACGTAGCCAAGGAGGAATAATGCTCAAGTACCTGAACGTGAAGAGTTCCAGCAGGACGGAGTTCATTGACATAACCGCACAGGTCCAGGAAGAGATAACCGAGGCGGGCATGGAAAGCGGTGTATGCTACGTTTACGTCCCGCATACCACTGCCGGCGTCACGATCAACGAAGGAGCGGACCCAAGCGTGCAGGAGGACATGCTCTCCACGCTGTCGAGCATGGTGCCGCAGGACCCCCAATACCGCCACGCGGAGGGGAACTCGGACGCTCACATGAAATCCTCAATGATAGGCGCCTCGATAAGCGTTCCGGTGCATGAGGGCAAGCTCATTCTGGGCACCTGGCAGGCCATATTCTTTGCAGAGTTCGATGGGCCACGGCATAGAAGGGTCGCTTTGAAGTTTATCCCTGACGCTTCCTGAGGGGCCACGGCCCCCCTTTTAGTACGCGGTTGGTGCTGTATCTGAGATCGAGCTTCACAGGCCGCGCCTACCATCCACGGTAAATCAGAAAGCGTGGCTACAAGTGAAGTATCGTCTGCGACGAGGACAAAACTGATCTCTTGTAAAAAGGTGCCCGTGGCACCCTGTGGCTGGCAGAAAGCGTGCAATAAATGGAGTTTCCTTGTAGGACATTTAAATAAAATAAAATAACAAGTAAGACAAATACCATATGAATGATAGAATGTACATGTAGGACAAACCATGTGCCCGATGTATCCTTGAGGAGGTTCTTTAAGTGAAGCATTACGACGTTATCATAGTGGGCGCGGGGCCGGCAGGGATATTTGCCGCCCTTGAGATGGTCTCCGGGAGCCCGGGGCTCACAGTGCTCATGATAGAAAAGGGCAAGGACTTGAAGGACCGATCCTGCCCCATGGCCGTCAAGGACATTGCCTGCATTAAATGCCCTGAGTGCGCGATAGTGAGCGGATGGGGAGGGGCGGGCGCGTTCAGCGACGGCAAGCTCAACATCTCGACCCAGGTAGGCGGGTTCCTGAACCGCTACATGGATGAAGCGACCCTGCAGGCGCTCGTGGATTACGTTGACGGCATTTACATGCGCTATGGTGCGCCTGATATCTCCTACGGCGGGGACTCGGACACTATCTCAAGGATAAAAAGGGATGCTGAACGCTGCGACCTCAAGTTCATACAAACAAAGAACAGGCACATTGGCACGGACCGATGCCCTAAAGTGCTTTCCGCCATGGAGGAGCAAGTCAGAAAGAACCGTGACGTGATTTTTGAAGACCAGGTGGAAGACCTGCAAATTGTCGCGTATTTCGCC
>SDBT01018618.1_pt1 | contig 10910 bp, 10 predicted proteins | sample 2277101 | NCBI WGS metagenome assembly SDBT01 (sample SAMN10404973, study PRJNA504765) | marine sediment metagenome | isolation source: marine sediment core GS10_PC15, 103 cmbsf | place: Arctic Ocean: Southern Knipovich Ridge | collected 2010 | reverse complement strand
TGGAGGAGGGAATATAATCAGGTCAGGCCGCATAGCGCCAAGGGCTACAAGCCACCGGCACCTGAAGCTAAATTACTCGAGGTCCTAACTCTGTAGGTGGTACCACTACTGGGGGCAGGTCAGAACTCTGGCCAGATGTTTATGAAGCGAGCGAAGAAGGTATACACGATTGGTTGAAAGAAATAGGTTTGGACACGAAGGCTTTGCGATCTGACTATCATCTCGATTCTAGGAAAAACGAATCCATGATGGTGGTATCTATTGGCAAGAACGTCCATATTGATGAGGAGAATGTCGAAAGGTTTAATCATATCCTTAAAGAAGGATTTAGGAATATTGCCCAATAGATTGATAGTTAGCCTCAATCACTCATTATACAAAGCACAGCATTGTTTCAGGTGGAGTTCGACTCTGCTAAATCTCCCCGTCCGGGAAGTGCCGACTTCTTCAAAATATCTGCACATTTCGTCAAAATGTATAATTTCAGGAAGTCTCTGCTGTAGGTATTGGATACCCCGACCCAGATAAATGGTGAGACTTTACATGACACCTTGAACCTAAGTCAGGGTGTTATGATGTCGGTTGATCTAGTGTTTTCACACCCTGGACACAACCGACACAAAATTGTAGCTAGGTGGGTCGTTAATAGGGAATTAGTCCGTATTTAGAGTTTACTTCCCAATCTCTTTAGTGGGTGGGAGAAGTATTATCAATTATCTCTGTCTTTTATATCCTGAATTCACCACACTTACATTGCTTCAGCTCACTTCCTAATGGAGAGTACTTCTTGTGTGGTTCCTCACCACATTGTTCACATACAAATAGTGAATCAAATTCATTAATATCCCGCAACACAGCTTCTACATCTCCCCTTGCTAGCGATGTCGAAGTTACTTGTCTATGGTGTGACCCAATATTAGTTATTAGCTGGCTTGCCCTCTGCTGTCTCAGTCTTAGCGACTTCTTTACCTGCCTTGCTCAGGACTTCATCCACGAGACCGTATTCTACTGCCTGCTCTGGATTAAGGTAGAAGTCCCGGTCGGTATCATGCGTTATTTTTTCTACCGATTGTCCAGTGTGCTTAACCAGAATGTTACGAATTAGTTCTTGCAACCGTATAATCTCACGAGCGGCAATCTCAATGTCTGCCGCCTGTCCCCGAGCACCACCAGCCGCTTGGTGCAGATGGATGGTGGCATTAGGCAGGGCATAACGCTTACCTTTGGCTCCAGCGCAGAGCAACACTGTGCCCATGCTGGCCGCCAGGCCAACACAGATAGTTGACACATCAGGACGGATAAGCTGCATCGTATCGTAGATGGCAAGACCAGCAGAGATAATACCGCCTGGGCAGTGGATGTAGAGGCTTATGTCCTTGTCTGGGTCTTCACGCTCCAGATAGAGCAACTGAGCAATAATAACATTAGCCACCTCGTCATTAATCGACATGCCCAACATGACGATACGCTCTCGTAGTAGCAGCGAGTAGATATCAAAGGCTCGCTCCCCTCTAGCACCACTCTCAACCACCATTGGTATAACATTCATCGGTTGACTTCTCATTTCTGCTCCTCCCTTTGGTCTATATTTTAATTGGGATTTCCCATTTCAACTAATATAGGAGATTTTAAGTCAATAAATACTGACTGTCAATGAACCTAACGTGCCCAAACGCGATAGAACATCAGATTCCTGAGTATAGAAAAAGGAAGCTTTCTTAATCATATACTAGCATATCAATAGGAAAGGGGCTTGAAATTATTATCGATTAACTTGATGTAATGAGTTCGAAGACAAATGGTTTTAATTGGCGAATAAAGGACCTACCAGACCGTTCGATTAGGAATAAAACGCTAATTCAACCAGTCGATTAAGAGTAAAAAGATAATCCAACTGCTGGACCTGTGTGGGCAGTCATAACGGGTGTAAGGTCAGTTAAATGGACCTCATCAGTACAATTATATCGCGAAGTAATCATTGCTCTGAATTCAATACCATCTTCAATACAATCGGTGTAATGAACTATAACGTGAAGCGGTTTACTAGTGTCGGCGTAGTCCTTTATCATGTCCACCATTTTGAGCATGGCTTTTCTTTTACCACGTTCCTTGCCAAGCGAGGTAACCAAACCGGTGCCACTATCTATACTAATGATTGGCTTTACATGCAGGAATTCTCCGATAACTGCAGTTTTAGGAGCTCGTCCACCTTTGATTAGATACTTTAGAGTACCAAGGGCAAACATAAACTTTACCTTTGGCACTAAATCTTGGGCAATCTTGATAATCTCAGTTGAGCTCTTACCTGCTTGGGCTGCACGAGCCGCCTCAAGGACTATGAAACCCAGAGCACCAGCGGAGTTTTTACTGTCGATATAATCAATCTTGAGATTCGGATGTTTCTCCATAACTATTTCCTTGGCTATATTTACGGTTTCATAAATAGCACTTATTGCCTTTGAGACATCTATACATACAATGCTATCAGTAGATTTAGCTAACTCGGTAAAGATATTTACCAACTCTGCGGGACTAGGAACGCCAGTAGTTGGTATTTTCTTCAAGCTGCTAAATCGCTGCCAGAATTCTCCTGGAGTAATATCTATGTGGTCGCGGTAGTCCTTACCATCCATTATTATGTGATATGGTACCACTCGTACATCGCATTCCTTGATTAGCTCCGCAGGCAAGCAATTTGTGCTATCGGTCACAATACCTACTTTCGGCATTATCATTTCCATCCTTTCATAGTATCAATCATTGATGATACCTAGAGTTTCTATATATGTTATAGGGAAATACTTAAACCGTCAATAGTAAAAAAGGAACCCTTTTGTATCTTATATCGGGAAATAGGTAAGTAGGTAAGCAGAAGTTATAATCCAACCTTTTTAGGCCCTAGTTATTTGATATTTTGGTGATAAAAGCATAAAATCAGGGTGTCGGTTGACCTAGTGTCTTGACACCCTGATTCTTTCAAAAACTCCCCGACAGGGAAAGTCTTCCAGTCTTGGTAGGCCGTACAGGTCTCGAACCTGTGACACCCTGATTAAAAGTCTGGTAGACGGTGTCCCGAATAGTCCCTTTACGTTCAGTTTAGTGTTTTTCTGTCTACCCCGAAAATCTTAGTTTGTTCGTATAGTATTGTTTAGTGTTATCCTGTTTCGTTCCGTCCGTTAGCTATTTGTTAGCTAAATCTGTTCTTTGTCTGATATTGACAACAAGGCGCCATGGATATACTATTGCCGATGAAAGCAATGAGGGTTAGGATGCCTCATTGCGAATTGAAATGGGAAATCCCAGTTAAGAGGGAGGTGAATCACTGATGAAGGAAAAACCTCAGGACCAGCGGTTGCTAGAGATTATAGCTGAAAGAACCCTCGATGAGCAGATAGAATGCATTAGAAAGTATGGAAATCACGGCATCACACCGGTGCTAAGGTCAACATTACTGAAAAGTTTAGGCATTACAATGCCCAAACAGAACGCTAAAAACCTGCTCATGTTTGGCTGTTACATACCCTTCATGTACCCGCAGTTGCTGCGCGACTACATCAAGATTTTGGACCTTCTTGGAGTAGAATACAGTTATTTAGAAGAAGAGCATTGCTGCGGTATGCCTATGATATTTACAACCACCGGGGCGGAACGGGAAAAGGCAATGAAGGCGGGCAAAGAGTTTATGCAAATGAACCGTGACATAGCACAACAGAAAGGAGCAACAAACATAGTCTATAGCTGTATCGGATGTGCCCATGCGGCTAAGGGCTTCTTCCCGGATGAAGCTGCTCACCATATGTATTATTTTAGTCTGATTATTGATAAGCTGGAAAAGAAGACCCTAAGTATTGCCCCAACCGTGATGGGCTACTATGAAGGATGCCAAATCAGATACAACGAACTTTTTCCAGAAGTTAGCCTTGATTGGGGAAGATGTCGCCAGTTGCTGGATAGGATAGAGGGCTTGGAGATAGTCGATTTGCCACACAAAATTTGCTGTGCTGAACATTCCGACCGAATCGTGGAAACTGCCGAAAAGCAAAACCTGGATACTATTCTATGCTCCTGTAACGGGTGCTATGGTCGGATTAACACCGCAGCCCAGGGGAGGATGCAGGTTAAATACCTTACCGATGTGCTGTTAGAAGTTCTGAGCAGAGGTTGAATCTACGTGGTGGCAAGTGTTTTAAGATTTCTTCCTTTTTATCTATCATTGGCAAATCAAGGAAAATACATAGTGAGTAGCTAAATATCATATTTAACACTATTGTGCATTGTGTTACTAAATGGTAGTATAGAGGATCCCAATGTAGATTCAATAGGTTATTTTAGAAAAGAAAGGAGGAGTATTTATCATGTCAATAGAAGAAAATAAGGCTATCGAACTTCGTTTCTTAGAGGAGGTCGTGAACAAGGGGAATCTGGCCGTAATAGACGAGCTCTGCGCTGCTAACTTTGTCGATCACACTGCTCTTCCCGGATTGGCGCCTGACCGCGAGGGCTACAAACAATTCTTCGCGATGAGCCGCAGTGCCCTCCCCGACTTCCATTCCACTCTTGAGGATATGATTGCTGAAGGAGACAAGGTGGCTGAGCGCTTTACAGGACGGGGCACACATAAAGGTGAATGGATGGGCATCGCCCCTACTGGTAAGCAGGTTACGATACAGGGGATGGCGATACACCGAATCACCGACGGCAAGATTGTAGAAAACTGGGCCAACATGGACATGCTGGGCGTGATGGTGCAGCTTGGTGTAGTTCCGCCGCCGGGGCAGGCGGGAGGGTAGTCTCTGTAGCCCACTTTCCTTAATGGAACTAGGAAATAGGTCTTTGATACTTGATAAAACTGAGGGAGCTCTGTCTGACAGGGCTCCTTCAGTTATTCCCTTATTTTGTGATATAGGAAACCCCTCCCCAACCCCTAACCACATTCCGCACTAATAGCGTTCCTTTTTTGCACGCCCGACAATCTGATGTTTTATTACACTTGTCTGATAAGGTATTGACATCCAACTAGCAGGTCACCTACACTGGCTGAAATGGGAAATCCCGAATTGTGGTATGCTATTCTGAAAACGACCGAGTCAAACTAAATTAGGAGGAATACTTATGAAAGCGGTTGTATACACAAAATACGGACCACCGGATGTTCTTCAGCTCAAAGAGGTAGCCAAACCTGTCCCAAAGGACAATGAAGTACTGATAAGAGTATATGCGACAACGGTATCATCGGGAGACGCGAGAGCCCGAAGTTTCACAGTCCCTCCCATGTTATGGCTCCTCGGGCGAATAATAGCTGGTCCCATAAGACCAAGAAAAAAAATACTAGGGTCTGATCTAGCCGGGGAAATTGAATCAGTAGGCAAAGATGTAAAGCGATTTAAAGAAGGTGACCAAATTTTTGGATCTAGTGGTATTGGTATGGGTGCTCATGCCGAGTACAGATGTCTGCCTGAAGAAGGGGCGCTGGCAATAAAACCGGCCAATATGACCTATGAGGAAGTCGCCGCCGTTCCTTTTGGGGGAAATACAGCATTACATTTTCTTAGAAAAGGAAATATTCAGAGCGGACAAAAAGTTCTTATCTATGGAGCTTCTGGAAGTATAGGTACTTTTGCGGTACAACTTGCCAAGTACTTTGGGGCGGAAGTTACCGGGGTATGCAGTACCACGAATTTAGAATTGGTGAAATCTCTGGGAGCCGATAAGGTAATTGATTACACTAAAGAGGATTTTACCCAAAGCGGTGAGACCTATGATGTCATCTTTGATGCCGTTGGAAAAATCTCAAAATCAAATTGCAAGAAAGCACTAACTCCGAACGGGACATACGTGACAGTTATTACGTTCAACCTAGCAAAGCAAAAGGCTGAAAATTTAATTTTCCTCAAAGAGCTTATTGAGGCGGGGAAGATAAAATCAGTCGTAGATAGATGCTATCCGTTAGAACAAATGGTCGAGGCTCACCGGTATGTCGACAAAGGACACAAAAAGGGAAATGTAGTAATAACTGTGCAGAGTACTTAAATATCATACTTAAATTTGATCTTATTAATCCCGAATCTGGAACTCATATAATGAGAAGGGGCAGAGCCTAACCCGGCCCCCCTTATCTCTTTTCACAACAATGGTTCCTTTTTTATCTAATGCTTCTATGCTTGGTGTTCAGGCTCAAGAATCACCAGACCTTTTTATGGACATCGAACAAAACGTCATAAAGTGTGATTGGGTGACTTCTGCCCAGTTGGTTTAGCAGATAGTTTTCTGTGATTACACGTGAGCAGGCTATCATGACTAATCGAAGCTGCTCGAGGATTGGTCGAATAGGTAAACCAACTTGCAGACGATGTCGATTTTTTCCCAAGGCGCAGTAAAAGGTAGGTCTATCCCGAACTTTCCTGTCAGCCTGTCATCGAAAACGGCCTGCGGGAGTGCGTCTCTGATTCTCGCAATGAGAGTTCTGAAGTTTGCCATGGACGAGGGAGCTATCTTTGGCCCCAGACACGAATAGTCAAAGTTATATTGCCTTATTTCTACATTGTCGTCCGACGCTTTCTTGCCGTACACCCTCACAAAACGCTCGGTTTGAATAGAGGTTTCCGTGGCTTTTTCTGTAACCCTACGCCGGACAGGAATGCCGCCAATCAGCAAGGTTGCGGGCAAATTGAGTTTCATTCTCGTTCTTGTCACTTCTTTGTTTTCGTAAGCCTCCATCGTTCCCACGAGAATCAGGAACGCATCGATTGACTCCATTTTTATGAATTGTCCGCTCCTGTCACAAAACATGATTTCCTTCTGACTGAATTGCAGTATGTGTGCCCTGAAGCTATGTGATGGCTTGCGGAGTTCCGCATCCTTGCATGCGATCGCCGTGAAGCCAAGACCCCTTAGACTCTGTACGGTCAATTCCGCTGGCCGCAGAGTGTTGTAGTGGGCAATGATTCTCGGAATCTTCCCAGCAAGAAGAAGCCGCGTTCCATAGAGGTCCTTATCGATAATGGATGCGACTCTTCGTATGTGGTCTGCCTCAACTATGTTCGGCGGAAGTACTGCAACGTGCACAATGTCATGGCTATCCATAGCATATGCCTGCCTCAGGCCACTATTACTGAGAACGATACCACGTTTCCACTAAAGTGGCAAAGATATGTGCCACAAACGCCACGTGTTGCACGATTAGCCATACGGTGCAATCCGCTGCTGCTATTGACATTCACCTGGGGATTGGTCTATTCTTCAAACACAAAAGGAGGTAATCCAAATGCAAGCATACTGTATGAAATGTCGCACCAAGAGGGAAATGAAGGATCCCAAGGCAATGACTATGAAGAATGGCAGGCCAGCGACTCAAGGAACATGCCCCGTATGTGGGACCAAGATGTCCAGGATTGGCAAGAGTTAGTTCTGGTACTCACGCCACTGGATTCAGAATGGGCTGGATACTCTAACTACAGAATGTCGAGCCACTTGGCTATATATCACAAAATTCAAACTTCTGTAGATATTTCTTAAAAAAGCTGCTAAAGGTCTTGACATTCCAGTTACTGGAAGGTGTATGGTAGTTGTAGATAGGTAAAATGCTCCTCTAGGGTTCTAGTCGTTCCAGGCCATACTGCGTTTATGCCCTGGAGAGGAGGCAAATAATGAAAGCAGGATTGACTATTGGAGAGCTGGCAGGTGAGCTCCAGCTCAATCCCAAGACAATCAGGTACTACGAAGAAGTGGGGTTAATACCAGAGCCACGAAGAAGTGAGTCCGGCTACAGGCTTTATTCCCAATACGAGATGGAGCGCCTACGGCTGGTCAAGAGGGCAAAGCTTCTCGGGTTATCTCTGGCAGAGATAAAGGGCATCGTGGAATACGCCATTGACGGGCGTTGTGGCGTCATGGAAGATCGCCTGCTCTCGCTGGTGGAAGCAAAGCTTGGCGAAATCGATCAGAAGATAGAGGACCTTCTTATCTTTAGGGACAACCTGCGGCAATATCGCAGTGACCTATCAAGTAGATTGGGATCTGAAAGTCATGAAGAGTTCAGGACACCAGCCTCTGCTCCGTGCCAATGCATTGGCGAAGAGGTAGACAGTTTCGGAAAGTAAAGCTTTGCATACCTAAACAGGCCTTTCCCCGGGCCCAGGAAAGGTTACCAAGAAAAAAGGAGGTGATAGCGATGGCAGACAAGGGTAAGAAAGAACCCAAGACCACAATCCCTCAAACACAGTGTGGTTGCGGTTGCGGCTGCCTTCCTGTGAAAAAGTAGCAGAGGCAAGAACACGGGAGGAGGAGTTGAAGACGCCTTCGATTCCTCCTCCTGAGCCGAAGTTACTACTTCTCTCATCTAACAATCTGAGTGTTTGTTGAGCGTGGCTTACACAGTGGGATCTAATCATAACTTGCCTATTATATGGAGAGAGCAGTCAACACTGAAAAAAAGATTAAGAATGCCCTCACCTATCCCACTTAGCATTCTCTAGAGTCACGAACTCCTGAGCCACTGTTTATCCAGAGTTGCACGATTCGTCAGAATGTATAATTTAGGGAAGCCTCTGCTATAGATATTGGATGTCTCGATCTGGATAAATGGTGAGGTTTTGCGTGACACCATGAACCTAAGTCAGGGTGTCATATCTTTTGATTTATTATTGCCATTACTTGCGTGATATACTGAATTATTAGCTGAATTTGGCTGGTGGGTGTAAGATGTGGGATAAATCAAAAATACCGCAGAAAGGGGGTTTGACACACCTAACCACCTTCTGAGCTGAATCTAGGAGATGTAAAAATTGGGTATAAAAAAGACACCAGAATGATTAAATGCCAATCCGATGGGGAGTGCCTTTCTCATTCTGGAGAACTGTGACAACTAAGAGAGGAGGAATAACGAGGGTATGAGCAAGAATATTGTGGTCTGCTACGATGGTACTAACAATGAGTATCGCAAGCACAACACAAATGTAGTAAGAACATTTGAGGCGATTGTAAGAGATGACGGTCAGACTGCCTTCTATGATCCAGGTGTCGGAACATTCGGTTTCTTCGGACGCAGGTTTGGCAGGTTGGTCGGAATCGGGCTAGGGCTGGTATTTGGTTATGGAATTCGACAGAATATCGAGGACGGGTATGAGTATCTTATGAACACATTCGAGCCGAAAGATAAGGTATTCATATTCGGATTCAGCAGAGGAGCGTATACAGCACGTGCGCTATCAGGAATGATTCACCAGTTTGGCATTCTGCAAAGAGGTAGCAAGAACCTGATACCATATGTGTCCAAACTGTACTTCAAAAAGGATAATAACAAGGATTTCAAGATCATCGAAGGTTTCAAGAAGACTTTCTCCAATGTATGCAAACCTCATTTCATTGGTTTATGGGATACGGTGGGTGCGCTGGGACCTAATCTGAGTAAAAAGTTCCCTGACCTTAAGTTGAACTCAGACATTAAATATGGATTTCAAGCAATTTCTATCGATGAAAAACGAAAACCATATAAGATAGTCCTCTGGGATGAGAGCAGTAAAGCAGGTAATCAAGTAATAGAACAGGTTTGGTTCGCTGGAGTACATTCAGAAGTGGGTGGCGGTTGCTCGAAAGATGAGTGTTCTCTGCCTGATCTCCCGTTTGTCTGGATGATGGACAAAGCAACTGAAGGTGGTTTGAAGTTGAAAGATGGTTGGCAGAATAAATTAAGCCGAGATGCTGGTGTGGATATGCATGATTCCTGTACCTTCTTCCCTTGGGTAATCTTTGGGTTGCGAAAGAAACGAGAAATACCAGATGGAGCATTAGTACATCAAAGTGTTATTGACCGAGCGAAAAAGAGAACCGATTACAGTCCCGACTTACCGAATGACACGAGTACTGTTTCTACAGACAGCTATACGAATAATGGCTAACGCATCAACACTGACTTCTGGGTATAAGTGTCTAGGATAGTGATGTTTGACACGGTGCTTCTGAACTGATAGAAGGGGGAGATATGAGCTCGGTATTGGATTGGTTTCTAGTCTGGTGGCTTCGCACTGGCCGGTATAGGTGGTCCTGGTTGCGTCGTCGATTATTTGAGCGTAAATATCTCAGCACCGTTCTTCCGACAGCAGGCTCATTGGAAGAGATCGAAGCTTGTCTGAGACAAGTAACGTGGACGATGGACGGGCCTTTGCATCTATTCGACTGCATCAGCTACCCACAGGTAACCTGGACCAAGAAAAAGGACGATTGTGACGGTTTCGCCAGCTTAGCCGCGGAGTTGCTCCATCGGTGGAACCCGAATTGTAACCCGGTGCTGGTTACGGCTATGTTGCACCCGGTTCAGGCTAGCCACACTGTTTGTGCATTTGTCGCTCCGCAAGGCAGCCTTTGTATTTTCGATAATTACTCATTACGATGTGAGAATTGCCAAACATATGGTGAGGTAGTGGCAAAAATTAGTCAGCACGCTCAAAGGTTGGTTTGCTGGGACGTCAGAAATGCTACCACGCTTGATATGATCGAATTCCACGGGTCGTCGTCCTCTGCGTAATCCCCGTCCAACGGATATTAATCTTGTTTGAGACATTGCATTTTGGGGATAAAAACATTAAAATCAGGGTGTCGGTTGACCTAGTGTCTTGACACCCTGATTCTTTTTATAAACTCCCCCGCAGGGAAGGTCTTCCAGCTTTAGTAGGCCGTACAGGTCTCGAACCTGTGACACCCTGATTAAAAGTAAACGTCATGTGAATAGAACTAACAATTACAGAGAGCGTTAGTTATCGCACAAATGCTTATTTTGTTACCTCAGTAATAAAAAGGAACCTTTATGGGACTGTTTGATGACACGGCAAGTCTTTTCCAAAGCCTACTAAAGCTGTTACATTTAACAACTCGCTCACTCCCGGTCTTTTTATTCTCTTTCTACTTCACCGTTC
>SDBT01018617.1_pt1 | contig 10910 bp, 8 predicted proteins | sample 2277101 | NCBI WGS metagenome assembly SDBT01 (sample SAMN10404973, study PRJNA504765) | marine sediment metagenome | isolation source: marine sediment core GS10_PC15, 103 cmbsf | place: Arctic Ocean: Southern Knipovich Ridge | collected 2010 | reverse complement strand
CTCTCCGGTGGTGTTCGACCGGATCACGGTCGTGTCGTCCGAGAACGTGAACGGCGTCGCCTACCTGATGTGGGACGAGGCGAACCTCTACGTGGCCGTCGAGACGCTGGACGACGTCCACAGCGCGCTGCCCGGCGCCGACGCGCCGAAGGGCGATGGCCTGGTCCTGGCCTTTGATCCGACCAACCGGACCCCCGGCGGCGAGGCCAAGGCGTCCGCCCTCTACGTTTCGTCGGCCGTGCCCGGCGGGGGCAGCGGCGTACACACCATTTACCGGCCGGAGGGCCGCTCGGGCGGGATGCGCGCGGGGCACCTGTTCCGCGACTCGTCCGTCTACGAATTGGCGATCGCGCGGTCGGCGGGGAAGTGCACCTACGAGATGCGCATCCCGTGGTCGGAGTTGGGCGGGCTGGCGCCGGCCGTCGGGCGCAGGTTCGCGTTCTCGATCCAACTCGGCGACCGCGACGACGCCGCCCTGGCTGCGCACATGAACTGGGGCGGCGGCATCAGCCCCGAGTGGCGCCCCGCCGAGTTCGGCGTCGTGACCCTCGTGCCGTAGGGGCGGGCCGAGGCGAGGTCAGAGATCGATGTCGTAGCGCTGGATCTTGCGCAGGAGGGTCCGGTAGCTGACGCCCAGGGCCTTGGCGGCGCGGGTCCGGTTGTGGCGGTTGTCCGCCAGGGCCTCCACGATGGCCAGGCGCTCCGCATGTTCCACGGCCCGGTCGCGCGCTTCCTTCATGGTCAAGCCCCGGACGTCGTCCGGCTCCTGCCCGGCGGCTGCGCCCGGCGTGAACGGTTCGGGCGCCCCGGCCTCGGGCAGGCGGAAGTTGCCGGTCAGAACGCCGTACTTCACGCAGTTGGATAGCTCGCGCACGTTGCCCGGCCACTGGCAGGACGCCAGCCGCCTGAGCAGGTCGTCGGCGGCCGGACGGTACTCCTTCCCGAACTCCGCCGCGTAGCGTCTCAGGAAGTAGTCCACCAGCAGGGGGATGTCGCTGGGGCGGTCCCTGAGGGCGGGCAACTCCACGGGCGCCTCGTTGAGCCGGTGGTAGAGGTCCGCGCGGAACCGGCCCTCCCGGATGGCCGCCTCCAGGTTCTCGTTGGTGATGGAGATGATCCGCGTCTTGACCTTGACCGGCTTTGAGCCGCCGACGGGAATGAACTGCTTCTGCTCGATGGCTTGCAGGAGCTTGGCCTGCAGGGAGGTGGGGATGGAGGATATCTCGTCCAGGACGATCGTGCCCTCATCGGCCAGCCGGAAGAGCCCGGGGCGCGACGTCCTGGCGTCCGTGAACGCCCCCTTCTCGTGCCCGAACAGCTCGCTTTCCACCAGCGAGGGCGGTATGGAGGGGCAGTTGACCCGCAGGCACGGGTACGCGGCGCGGCGCGAGTAGCGGTGTATGAGCTCGGCCAGGACGTTCTTGCCCGTCCCGGTCTCCCCCTGGATCAGCACGTTGATGTCGTAGTCGGCAACCTTGAGCACGTCGGCCTTGACGCGACCGATGGACGGGTGCTTGCCGACCAGTTCCGGGGCGAAGAGGAACGGCGGGGGGCGGCCGATCACCTCGACGGCGCACGTGCGCTGCTCGCCCGCCTGGACACGCACCACGCGGGCCGGGAAGCAGTCCTCGGGCTCGACCCCGTCCGCCGAGGGCAGCCCGACGTGGATGTCTACCATGGCGCCCGGGGGCAACTGGTCGGTCTCGAAGCACTCGGCGAGCATCCCGCCGGGGCTCAGGTTCACCGTGCTGCCGGCGGCCAGCATCTTCGTTCCGCCGGGCTCGTAGATCTGCACGGGTAGCTCTACGTCCGCTCGGGGCTCCCGCCGCTTCTCCGTGTGTTGGCCGGGCCCTGGGGGCAAGGACTGGGCCTCCGGTAGAGAACGCACCCGCGGCGACCCGCGCAAACACGGGTTGCCGGGCTGTCTGGAGCGACGAGAACGGTGTGGGGGCACCGCCTCTGCAGTTCCTCGGCAGTGGCAGCTACCTTACGTGTGGGCCCGGCCCGAAGTCAAGCGCAGGCGGGGGGCTGGTGGGGGGGCGTCAGGCGGCCGAGTCGACGGCTGACTGCAGCAGCGATTCCACCTCGGGGCCGTCATCGGGATAGAGCGCGAGCCCGAGCCGGGCGTCGTCGACGTCGGCCAGCAGGGCTCGAAGCCTGTCCATGGCGGCCCGGGCGCCGGCGCGGTCGGTCTCGGGCAGGATGGCCCCGACGCCGCCGGCCTGCGGCGCACCCTCCAGGTTGATCACGGAGTCGGTTGCCCGCAACTGGCCCCTCATCCTCTCGTGGGCCGCGCCACACTGTTCCGCCGGGCAGAGCAGCGTTATGACGCTGAAGAAGTGATTGTACCTCCGGCAGCGGTCGGCCTCCGCCTCCAGCATCTGCAGCAGGCCGCCCTGGTGCTCAGCACCGGTTCGCTTGCGTTCGTCGCGCATAGCCCAACACCTCGGCATTCACTGTCCCCTGAGGGCGTCCGACCGCCCGGGGGCGACCCGGACGGCGATTATAACCCCGCGGCCAACCTGACGGCAATCGGGTCGACGTGACTCGCGCCGCACGGGCCGGCCGATTCTTGTCTGTGCAAACGCGGTTCCATTGCCTGCCGGACGGGGCTAGTTGTCGCCGACCGGCCGCCTGGGGCGCCGGCGGGGCATATGCGCGCTTCAGGCCGGCGGGCGCGCACGGTGGGGGCACTGTGACAAATGAAGTGCCGACGACCGCCAACTGTCGTGCCCAGGGGCTGGTTACGGGCGGCGTCGGCCGAATGGCCTTCTGGAGATGAATGGTCTCTTCAGGCCTCATGGAGGCCATATACGGCCATATCGGCGAGGTGGCACGGGCATTGCGACTACTGGCCCAGCAACGCGGTTCGAAGCGGCCCCCAGGCCTATGCAATCGACAGAAACGGGAGCAGTCGACATGAAACGGCAGGAAACGCAGAGCAGACGGCGAGGACAGATCCTGGTATTGGCGCCCATGATGGCCGTGGCCCTTGCGGGCGTCTTCGCCCTCACGGGCGACGTCGGCCTGATGACCGTGTGCCGGGCCACCTTGCAGAACGCGGCCGACGCCGCCTCGCTGGCGGCCACGCACGTCCTTATCTCCGGACGAGGGAACGGACTGAGTGAGTACGCCGCCCGCGGGGCCGCCACCGGTGAGGCCCGCCTGCTCCAGTTGGCCAACGTGGTCGGGCCGCGGATCTACGTCGAGTTCGGGGACGTCAGCATGTCCGGGTCCTTCGTGTCCCTCGCCACCGACGAGACCGCCTTGGCCGTCAAGGTCACGGTGATACGCGACGCGTACGCCCCCGCCGGCCCCCTGCGCCTGGCAATGGCCGGCATCCTCGGCATGGGCACGTCTGAAGTGCGCGCCTCGGCCGTCTGCCGCGCGAACCCCTACGTTACGAGTTGGCCCGGCAACCTGGCGCCGTTCGGCATCCCGGCGGACGGCATCGTCGGGCCCAACGAGGACATGAGCTTTTACCCCGCCGACGGCGACGAATACAACTGCATCGCCGACTCGCAGGTCGTGCCCGGCAACTGGGCCCTGCTGAACCTGGACGGCGGCAGCCTCGACACGCCCGAACTCGAGGACTGGATCATGAACGGCTACCACGGCGACTTCGCGATCGATCCCGACGTGGGCCACTTCTGGGTCGACGGGACATCGGGTTTCCGCGCTTCGCTGGAGAAAGCCATCAAGACCAGGATCGGCACCGAGATGACGATGCTCGTGTACGACACGGTGGAAGGCACTGGCGCCAACGCGGACTTCCGGATCGTGGGCTTCGTTCGCGGCATCGTCAACAGCGTAGACCTGAAGGGCAAGAACGCCTTTGCAGACATGACGATCACCGAGATGGGCACTCTGAAGGACCTGACCACCGGCGGCACCTACGCCAGCCCCAACATGTCCAAGGTCCACCTCGCCGCCTGACCTCCTATCACCGGCGAGGCCGCCCGGCCGGCACCCACCCCCATGCCGGACCGGCACTCAGCAGAACGGGCGGGCCCGCGAGTTACTCCCGAACTCGCGCGCCCGCCCGCTTACTTGGTTTGGCACCCCCTCGGGGCGTCGAGCCCGCCATCCGGACCAGTCCCGACCGGAACCAGTAACCCGATGCTGGGGACGGGTCAGGGCTGCCCGGCATTGACACCGCGCTGTGGCCCCGGTAGCATCCCGTCCCATCAGCAACCCGAAGGGAGCGTTCGATGAGCGACGTCGAGCAACTGACCGTAGGCGTGATCGGCGCAGGGGGCATCGCTCGCAGCGTGCACCTGCCCTCGCTGAGCGAGATTCCTGGCGTGCGGGTGGTCGCCCTCTGCGACCTGATCGAGCAGCGTGCCGTCGAGCAGGCGGAGCGCTTCGAGATCCCGCGCACTTACACGCTCTACCGCGAGATGCTGGAGCGAGAGGACCTGGACGCCGTCTTCGCGCTGGTCGAGCCGGCCAGCCTGTTTCACGTCGTGACCGGATGCCTGGAGGCCGGACTGCACACCTTCATGGAGAAGCCGCCCGGCATCACGTCGTACCAGGCACGTTCCTTGATGCGGGCCTCAGAGGCGGCCGGCCGCATCCTGCAGGTGGGCTTCAACCGCCGCCACATCCCGGTGGTCCGCCAGGTCGTCGAGACCATGCGCGAAGTCACCCGGATCACCCAGGTCGAGGGACGCTTCATGAAGTGCGGGGCGGCCGCCTTCGACAAGGGCAGCATGAGCGCGTTCCAGTCGGACACGATCCACGCCATCGACCTGGTCCGGTGGATCGCCGACAGCGCGCCCGCCCGGGCGGCCACAGTGCGCGGCCAGGCGGAGGACGTGGTGCCGAACGCGTGGAACTCCGTCATCCGGTTCGACAACGGCGTCACAGGCATCGTGAAGGCCAACTACCAGACCGGCGGCCGCACCCACACCTTCGAGGTGCACGGCCCCGGCGCCAGCGCGTTCATCAACCTCGGCTTCGGCGGCAGCCAGTGCGAGGCGCAGCTCATGATCGCCGAGGGCAGCGGCGGCTACTCGCTGGCCGCCACCGGCGTTCAGGACGCAGGCTTCCGGACCATCGACGGCAAGGCACTGGCCGGCAGCGACCTGTTCTACCGATACTACGGCTTCTACCAGGAGGACGTGCACTTCCTGGAATGCGTGCGCAGCGGCGAGGAGCCGGAGACCAGCATCGCCGACGCAGTGAAGACGTTCGAGTTGGTGGACCTGCTCGACGCCAGCCTGATCTGACGACCGTTTCGGGCGATGGCCGGCCGGCCAACCGAACCGGTTCTCTCACAGGCCCCGGCACAGGAATCGGGAGGGGGGCGTCTTCACCGAGCGGCACTCCATGAGTGTCAGAAGCCCTCCTCCCTTTGGCCGTCCGCCCACATGAAATGGGCCTTGGCAATGATCGCCGCACCGAGTGTGAGAAGCCGCTCGGTCGTCATTGCATCGTCGAGGATCAGGACAGGCAGGAGGCCGTGCCGGCGTAGATTGTCACTATCCTGGTTCTCGATTAGGTAGTTTACTGCTTCCGTCTGGGCTTGCTTATAGGCGTGCCTGTACACCGTCGCGTCTATGTAGGCGTCCGCGTCCGACTCCGAGGGGCGCGGCAGATCGGGACCCACATGCTTCAGGAGGATCAGGTTTGCCTTGCGCATCTGCTGCCGGCTGAAACCGAGTTTCGCAAAGGAAACGCGTTCCAGCCTGTTCTTGAAGCCAACGCACAGAACGGCACGGTGTCGAAGGCCGTCGTATGGGGTGCCCTTCAGCAGCGCCGCCAAGTTGCTTGGCCAGCACCAGGACAACGACGCCCCTCGCAGCAGTCCCCCCGGACCACGCCACGGCCTGGTTATGACGGTCTTGGGCAGAAAGGTGATCATGGCGTGAATGCAGAAGACGGATGCGACCACCGCCAGGACCGGATAAGCAAATCGTTTCCGGTGTCTCCTGGCCAAGAAGGTCCATGCAATGACAACAGCGGGGACGCCGATGGGCGCTGTCAGTGTGCCGGCGGCGATGAGCAGGAATGCCGAAGCCATTGTCATGCCGGTTCGCGCAAGCGCCAGGGAGGCAGAGAAACACACCGCTGCCAGCAACCAACCGACAAGGAACGGCCAGTAGTGAATCTCGTTCCGGCCTCCAATGGCCCAGATCGCCACGATAATCGTCAGCAGCGCGACGTATACGGCAGGAACCATCGTGAGCAACTTGTCCTTGTCGAACTCTCGCTCAGGAGTCATCGGTCCGTCTTCCTCATCCCAGCCATGGGGGCCGGTCCTTGTCGTGTTGCACTCTGCATCAAGGCCCGACTGTTCCCGCCGGGATGGGTATCCACAGGAACTGGAAGTACCGTCGGTGATTCACCCGTCCCCATCCCACTAGCCCCGTGAGCAGGGCGGTTCCGTCCTTGTAGTCATACTTGACCTCATCAAGGTCAACACCGGGATCAGACGCGGCGAGCAAGCCGGGCACTCCGTCACCCCCAACGGGCATGATGCGCCTGACGCGCATGTATCCGATCAAAGATAGAACGACGGTGGTCTTCCTCGCGGCAACTCTCCGTCGTGTGGCAATGTCGTATGCGTTTGCTTGATCTCCGGCCAGCAGGAAATCGCCGACAAGCATCCCCGCCCCCCATTCGTCTTCCGAAGCGTAGAAACGCCGGCGATCTGAGTTCGGAGAGTAATAGAGCCAGTCGCCGTGTCGGGAACTGGGGATGAGCCGAAGCCAGGGGTTGAACGTGCCCTTGATGTGCAGGCCGCGGGTGGGCGTAAACGGAATCTCACGCGGGTCCCCGAAGTTCAGCGCGGAGCCCCAACCGTCCTTTGTCAGATGCAGTTCCCCTGAGAACGGATTCATGGAGCAGGCTTCAATGCCCTCCACGAGCGCCGCGAGTGCTTCAGCCTGAGGAGGTCCGTCGTCGTTGATGCCGGCCCAGTCACCGAGTTCGGACCGGCTCAGGGGGCCACCACCCGATGCGCCAAAGAAGGTGCATCCGGCCGTCATGAAAACGCAAAAGTGCGCAAGCAGCAGTCTCGCAGATGTCTTCCAAGAGCCCACGTTCATTCCTCCTCAATGCCATTCGATGTTGTTTGTCCCTGTGCTTTCCACCACTCGCTCCATGCGTCGTGGTCTGTGCCAAGATCGGTCTGGCCCGTGCGGTCTATCAGCAGATACGCCGCCGTGTTCCTCACCAATCGGTTGTCTACCTTCAGCGCGGCTATCAGTCGCTCGACGGTCTGCTCGGCAAGGAAGGCGTTCAGGCCCTTCCAGTCCTTGTTCCGTGCGAGCAGAAGCAGGCGGTCCTCGTACGAAAGGTCCTCGGCGCTGACTCCCAACGCCTCCACGGCGTCCAGCAGCGCCTTCCGCACCTTCCGATCGGTTTCGTTCTCCAAGCGGGCCTTCAGGGCAACTGCGGCCTGCCTGTCGCCGATTCTGGCCAGGGCCACCGCGGCCGCCCATCTGATGTTCGAGTTGTCGTCGTTCAGCGCGCTGCAGAGGGGCTGGAGCGCCGCTGAGCTGCGTATCCACCCCAGCGCCCCGGCCGCTGCGACGCGCACGTCATAGTCATCGTCCCCAAGAACGGCCGCGCACAGCGGATCCACTGCCGCCGGGTCCCCGATCTTTCCGAGCAGTGATGCGCTCAATTGTCGGCGTTCCCACGACTGGTGTTCCAGACCTTCCACAAGGTGCGGGACGGCTTCAGCCCCCATCCTTACGATCTCTTCGCCTTCGTCCCTCACGAGGTGGTAGAGCACCCGCTGGTCGCTGGTCTCCGGTTGCCAGTGCAGTTTGCCCAATGCGTCCGCGACCGCTCCTGAGGTCGCTGGATCGCCGGCGGTGGCAGGGAGGGCCCGCTGAAGGGATGCAATGGCCTCCGGGCCGCTGATCTCCCCGAGCGCCTCGGCTGCTGCGATGCGAACGACAGCGTGATCGTCTGTCAGCAGTGTTTGGCCGAGAGGCCCCGCCGCGCGCCGGTCCCTCAACTTCCCTAGAGCCTGCGCCGCCGCCGTGCGCACGTCGTGGTCATCGTCCCCGAGCACGGCAGCGCACAGCGGATCCACTGCCTCCGGGTCGCCGATATCTCCCAGCAGTGACGCGCTCAGTTCCCTGGGCTCCCAGCGCGGGAGCTTCAGGTTCTCCAGCAACACGGGCACGGCCTTGCGCCCCATCTGGACAACCGCGTCCTTATCGTCCCGGGCCAGATGGTAGGTGATCTTCTGCTTGTCCGTTTGCGGCTGCCAGTCAAGCCGCCCCAGGGCCTCTGCGACGGCCGCTGCGACGTCCGGCTCCAAGTGCATGGCAAGGGCCCGTTCGAGAGACGCAGTGGCCGCCGCGCCGCCAAGTTCTCCCAGGGCCTTCGCCGTCTCCTGCAATACGTCGTCCGACTCGTCACCAACGAGGACCGCCTGGGAGAGGGCTTCCAGGGCACGCGGGTCACCAATCTGGCGGAGCGCCACGGCAGCAGCCAGCCGCAAGTCCATGTCCTCTGCCGCCAGGAGTACTGTGCAGAGCGGCTCAACGCCCCTGGCGTCCTGCAGGTCCCCCAGTGCCTGGGCCGCGCCCAACATCGCCGGCCGGGCCTTCGAAGTGGTGAAGCTCCACCCCTGCTCGCCTTGCTCTCCGCTGAGCAGCCCCACAAGAAACGGCGTGAAGTTGCGGTCCCCAACAAGCCCGACGAACGAGAAGGCGTGGCCCCTAATGTCAGAATCGCTGTCGTTCATCGCCCGCTCGATTGGCTCAGCGCCTCTGGCGGCATGCACGACCGAGAACAACTGCGTGAAGAAGTCCCGGCAATCATAGTATGCGCGGGAGAACGGCGCATTCTCGGGTTTCGACGTGTGACTGAAGATCGTAGACGGACAGGGCACGGTGTAACTGGACGTGCTGAAGGAGACGAGAGGCTTCCCGTGTGCCTGCACAGAGGCGTCGATGGTGACCGTCGCCCCGGAGTACGAGAACTCGCCGCTACCAGCGTACGGCTGCCCGTAGTAGGCCCCGTGGGGTCGGCCGCCCACGTCAATGGCGAGAACGGCGTCAAACGACGTGGCTCCGGCGGGCACGACCTGCCATCCGGCGTATTCGAGAATGCGCCGGCAGTCCTCGGCGATGGGAACGCCGTTGTACTCCTCTGCACCGCCGTAGCCCTCAGCAACGGTGATCTTCCAGCTCTTGACGCCCGCCAGTGCCTGCTTCTGCGTCGGCGTCAGGGCGAGCAACTCACTCTGGTCCTCGGCCAGGGCCGGCGCCGCAGGCAGCACCATACCCATAATCCAGACGGCCCCTACCAAACCGATCCGTACCCGTCGAGCCAGCCGTGTCATTCTCAACTTCCCCTCCATCCAAACGGGACGCGCTTCCTTATGCCAATGGCCGTTCGCGTTGTCACGAACGGATCGGCATGATACGAACCAGCCCTTCTGTTGGCAAGCACCGGGAACCGACGGGTCTGCCCTTGCTGACGTCACGGCGAGCGAAGCTGCCTTGCCCCGTCGTCGCTCACCACGCAGGTTGAAAATCGAGATCCGCCAACTGCGGCAGCGAGCGTTTGAGCGCCTCTGTGGTGGTCGAGAAGTCCTGCTTGACGCCCACCAGGCCACCCTCGAACGTCGCCCACGTGAAGAAGCCCACGGGGCCGCCAAGCAGGCCGAAACCGGTGCGACGGCTGGTGCCGCTGAAGTCGCCCAAGTAGCGGGCCTGTCCGGGCCCAACAGTTACCGTGCGGCTCAGGTACGAAGGCTCAGCGGGGAGGGCGATCCTGCGGACCTCCCAATCCATAACGGCGCCGACCGGCGCATAGACCAGGCCCTTGACCTGATAGGCACCGGGCGCAACCTCGACTGTGTATACCGGCCGATCGTCACGCAGCCTGAAGCTCAGCACATGGCCGCTGGCTTCGTTCTCGAGCTGGAGGGCGAGCCGCACGTGGTTCATGAAATCTCGCTCCAAAGCGAACCTGCCGTACAGATAGCCTTTCTGAGAGTTCGGTGCTGCTGATGGGTCTACCGGCGGACGGTAGTCCAAGTGAGCGCATCCTGCCAGGGGTGGAATGAGGCAGAGCAGAGCCCACAAAGCTAGGCCTTTTCGACTCGGCATGACGTTGTCCTCCCTTATCGACACTGTAACTCAACGACATCCGCGGCATGGCCAACCTGGGCAGGATAAGGGCAAGCACCGTTGCGTGTGGCAAGGAGCTTGCCCACCCAGTGGTTCCTTCCGCTTATCCGGGCGCACTTGCCCCTACCGTCGGTAGGCGCCTACCGTCGGTAGGTCCACTCGTCGCAGGCGTATCTGCGCGCGACGAGGTCGACGACGTCCTGCGACAGCTCTGCGGTCAGGTCGGTGGGGGGAAGGTCCCCGGCGACGCCGAAGGCGGCTCGAACGGCACGCGCCAGTTCTTCCGGCGTGTGCGGCAGGTTTGCGACGAAAGCGCAATGAGGGCGATCTCTCCGGTATTCGGGCGCCCGAAGCGGCAACGCCAGGTAGCGGTCCAGCGCGTTGACGTCGAGGTCGTAGAGCAACGTCCCGTGGTGCAAGAGCCAGCGGCGTGTCCGTTTCTGTGCCGTGCCGCCCACCTTGCGACTGGCCCGGGCCAGGTCCGACAGGCCGGCGTGCCGCACCTGCACACCGTCGCGGGACAGGGCGGCGGCCAGTGGCGGCACGAGACGCCGGTATGAAGCCCGCACCGAGCGCAGTTCAGGGCGGCCCTCCATGTCCAGGACGACGCTGTAATTCAGGCACCCCCGAGCGACCAGCACCGTCCCGCCGCCGGAGCAGCGCCTGAACAACGGAATGCTGTCCGCCCGGCAGGCGTCGGTCCGGACCTCCCGTCGCCAGACGGCGCCCACGCCCATGATGACGGCCGGCGGCTCCATCTCCGCCAGACGGAGCGTTTCCCCACGGCGGCCGGCCTCCGCCTGCTGC
>SDBT01018616.1_pt1 | contig 10910 bp, 9 predicted proteins | sample 2277101 | NCBI WGS metagenome assembly SDBT01 (sample SAMN10404973, study PRJNA504765) | marine sediment metagenome | isolation source: marine sediment core GS10_PC15, 103 cmbsf | place: Arctic Ocean: Southern Knipovich Ridge | collected 2010 | reverse complement strand
CATACTCTTCGGCGGCTTCGTAGCATTGCTTGTGAATACTAATCATTATGTTGTGAAGGCGTTCGTCGACCTCTTCACGACTCCACGCAAGGCGCTCTGCGTTTTGCGACATTTCCAAACCCGACGTCGCTACACCACCGGCATTTGCCGCTTTGCCCGGACCATAAAGTATTTTATTGTCGAGGAATTGCTCAACAGCCTCGGGTGTACTCGGCATATTCGCTCCCTCGGCGACAAGATAACAGCCGTTGTCAAGCAGTGTTTTCGCATCCTTGCCGTCAATCTCGTTTTGGGTAGCACTGGGGAAGGCACAATCACACTTAATTCCCCAGGGGCGTTGACTTGCGACATACTCTACGCCGAACTTGTCAGCATATTCTTTAATACGTCCACGACGTATATTTTTCAGATCTAAAACGTATGCCAGTTTCTCAGAATTTATCCCATCCGGATCATAGATAAAACCACTTGAATCCGACAGGGTTACAGGCTTTGCGCCAAGCTGGTTGAGTTTTTCCACGGTGTACTGAGCTACATTTCCGGAACCGGATACCGTACAAACCTTTCCAGTAAAACTTTCGTCGCGAGTCTTAAGCATTTCCTGGGCGAAATAGACACAGCCATATCCCGTTGCTTCTGAACGAATCAGGGAGCCGCCCCAATTCAGACCTTTGCCTGTGAGTATACCGGTAAACTCATTGCGGATTCTCTTATATTGACCGAACATATAACCGATTTCCCGACCCCCAACACCAATATCACCGGCTGGTACGTCGGTATTGGGACCGATATGACGACATAGTTCGGTCATAAAACTCTGACAAAAACGCATTACTTCGTTATCGCTTTTACCCTTGGGATCAAAATCGCTGCCGCCTTTACCGCCACCCATCGGAAGAGTGGTAAGGGCATTTTTGAACACCTGCTCAAAACCCAGGAATTTGAGAATACTGGCAGTAACGGTCGGATGGAACCTCAAACCGCCTTTGTAGGGGCCTATCGCACTGCTGAATTCGAAACGAAAGCCCCTGTTGATTTGTATTTCACCCTTATCATCCTGCCAGGGTACACGGAACATAATCTGTCTTTCCGGCTCGACCAACCTTTCGAGAATTTTTGCATCTACATATTCGGGATGCTTGTCCAGGACTGGTCCAAGTGAATCGAGTACTTCCTTTACCGCCTGTAAAAACTCCGACTCACCCGGATTGCGAGCAATAACCTTTTCCATAATACTGTCAACAAACTGATTAGCCATCGAATTTCTCCTGTTTTTCCTTTACTAAAAATATTTCGACAAATTTGAAGTTTTACTTTACAAACAATTAAGTTTGCTTATACTATATTAAGAACTTCTTTGCTGGATTGCAAACAGAGTATTCTAATACTTTTTATTAGTTAGTCTTATATTACATGAATATAGAAACTGTCAAAATATTCTGCGACCTTGTTGAGTTGCAAAATTTTTCACGAACGGCCGAGAAGCATGGTATAAGCCAATCAGCGGTGTCTCAGCAACTTGCACAAATCGAAACAACTCACAAATGCCAGTTTATCAACAGAAAAAAACGACCGCTTGCGTTGACCCGCTCCGGGGAAATTTTCTACCGCGCCTGCAAAGATATACTGGATCGCTATAACAGGCTCACAAGCGACCTTGCAGTATTATCAAAGACGACTACACGAATAAATGTCGCGGCAATCTTCAGTATAGGGATGCATACTCTGCAGCCTTACGTAAAAAAATTCATGGCAAGATACCCGAAAGTAAATATGATCGTTGATTACTACAGCGCAGGTGCAATCTACGAGAAGATACTCAAAGGCGATGTCGATATAGGTGTCGTCGCTGTCCCCCAAAAAGACCGCAATGTCGATATATACCCTTTTGAGAAAGAGGCGCTGGTGCTGGTGTGCAGTACGGAAAACGCCTTTGCAAGTGAAACGAAAGTAAATATACACAAATTGCAGGGCAGAGAATTCATTGCGTTTGAAACAGATGTTCCAACCCGAAAGTTTATTGACAATATTCTGGCCCAGTACAATGTAACCGTCCGAACGGTGATGGAATTCGACAATATCGAGACGATTAAACGTGCAGTGGAGATAGACGCAGGCGTAAGCATCCTGCCTCAGACAACTATAAGCGCCGAACTTGCCAACGGAACTTTAGCGGCGATGCCTTTTGCCAATGAACACTTCTTCCGCCCGACCGGTATTGTAATACGCAAAAACAAAACCCTCAGTGTAGCGGCAAGATATCTTATCGAACTGCTGCAGAAAAAAATGTGACAAACAATATGCCTGTAAAAGCCGTAATATTCGATTTGGACGGGACAATAACCGAGCCTTTTTTCGACTTCGATGCGATTCGTGAAGAAATCGGTATGTCAAGAGACGCCGGGCCAATCCTTGAGGCTATGCAAAAGATGACCCCCGACGAGCGTAAAGACGCCGAACAGATACTGAAATTCCACGAGGACCGTGCCGTAAAAGACTCGACGCTAAACGATGGCGCAGCCGAAACCCTTGAAGCCCTTGGCCGGCGTTCTATCCATATCGGGGTACTGACCCGTAACAAGCGCAATAACGCCCTGACGATAGCAAAAATGCACAATCTGGCTTTCGATGGCATTGTTGGCAGAGAAGACGGCCCGGTCAAACCCGATGCATTCGGCGTGCTGAAACTCTGCGAACAATTCGCCGTTGAACCTGCCGAAACGCTCGTGGTGGGCGATTATCTGTTCGACCTGCTCAGCGCACGAGCGGCTGGTGCGGTGGCGGTGCTGTTAAAAACTCATGAAAAATGCAGCGAATTCGCCGAATATACCGATTTTACTATAACCGGCCTTGATGAACTGCTGGGAATCATCGATAATAAGGTTTTGTGATATAGAGCAAGAGACAAATGAATAAAATAACAGTAACAGCAGTTTTAGCGATTTTGTCAACAGTTGCGTTTTGTTGGGCCGGTGAAAATCAAAAGAAACAACCGACCCAGGCAACCGGTTGTCGCAAGGCAGATTCACAAGCCAAAGAAAAATGCGCGACTGACAAAGAGCACGACAGCAAGCTTGATGATATCCTCAAGCGTCTGGGAAAACAAACTAATCGGCTTAGGTCCTATGAAGCCAAAATCGAATATCTTGTCATCCAGGAGCCTGAACTGCTCGACTCACGAATTCTGCGAAAGGGCAGGCTGTACTACCAGAAAGAACGGGATGTTTCGAGGGTGCGAGTCAATTTCGAGACGCTTAAACAGGACGACGGCGATGAGGAAAAAGATATCAAGCAGTTTATTTTCGACGGCGTATGGCTGACAAAAATCGACTATCAGCTTGAACAGGCGGACTCCTACCAACGGTTCCCTGAAGATAAACCCGTCGATGTATTCGAGTACATCAGCCATAATTTTCCCATGGTCGGGTTCACAAAGACAGAAAATCTGCGCAAAGACTTCCAAGTCAAACTAATCGATAAGCCGAGCGACCCTAATATGCCCATTCACCTGCATCTGCAAGTCAAAAAAGACTCTCCCTATAAAGATGATTATACCGCTATCGATTTCTGGATTGACGGCAGGAGCTTTTTGCCCTTGCGGGTTAAGGCTATTTCTACGGAAGGAGATATATATGACATTAAGCTGCTCGATGCTAAGGTTAATAAAAACTTTAAAATCACTGTTTTTAAGGTTGCAATACCGAAACATTTCAGTGAAAATAGACAACCGTTGAAGCAAAAATAAGACCTGAAAGGGCGGAAATGGCAAGCGGTCTGGTTATCTACTATTCGCGTACAGGTAACACAAAGCAAATGGCTAAGGCTATAGCCGAGGCGATGGCCCAGGCTGAGCTGCCGACAAAGTGCCTTGAGGTCAGTGAAGTCAATGTCGATGACCTGCTCGCAGCCGATGCCATCGTAATAGGCTCACCGACCTATTACGGGCGTGTAGCAGCCCCAATTGGGCAGTTATTCGACGATTCGATCCAAAAACACGGCAAACTCGACGGCAAAATTGGAGCGGCATTCAGCAGCGCGGCAAATATCGGGGGTGGCAATGAAACCACTATTATGGACATTATTCATTCAATGTTGATACACGGTATGATTGTGCAGGGCGACCCGCAGGGAGACCATTATGGGCCGGTTTCCATCGGTAAACCCGATAACCGAGCCATTGAAGAATGCAAACGCAGAGGAAAAAGAATTGCACAATTAACAAAAAAATACTTTACACCGCCTGCAAAGGCCGTTTAAATGAGAAAAATTATTTTCATAAAAACAGGCATTTAATTTGACAAAGTCGTAAAGGATTGTTAAACTTTTGCAATCAGAAAATAACAGGACGCTAACTATCTTCTATGGAGGACCATTTTAATGCAGGAATATGAAAACCTCAAAGCGTTGGTAGCTGAAATCGAAGCCGATGTAAGCAAGGCCGAGGGTGGTAATAAGGCTGCTGGAACACGGGTTCGTAAACAAATGCAGCAAATCAAACAGGCCAGCCAGTCGGTTCGCAACAAAGTACTTGAAATACGAACAACTAGCTAATAGTTACAGGCCTACTAAAAAAATATATGCCTATAATCATACCTGCAGGCCGATGCAGAGGGGTTGGTGTGTCGAAACTTTTGGCTTGTTGGTAAGGGTTGGTTTCTGTATTGGGACTATCGATGCCCCCGTCTTTACTATTTGATATGTCGCAGATTGACCTTTCAAAGGTTGAATTCAGCAAAGAGGATATCATGAAAGTGAATCCTCAGGCGTACGAGATGAGCCAGCTTGACGGGATTATATGGTCCGATCTGGACAAGCTGCTTTGCCTGGGTTATAAGGACGTTACGAAAAACGAATTCTGGATTCGAGGCCATATTCCTGGCCGACCTATTATGCCGGGCGTGATAATGGTCGAAGCGGCCGCTCAACTGAGCAGTTTTTTCATGAAAAGGATTTACGGTCTTAGCGGTTTCATCGGTTTTTCTGGCATCGGCAAAACAAGATTCCGGGACACCGTCATTCCCGGCGACAGGTTGTATCTGCTTAACCATATTTACAAAGTCAGAAGCCGCCAGTTCAGTGCAAGCATTCAGGGCGTCGTTGATGACAAAATAGACTTTGAGACGATCATCAGTGGTATGCGCGTTTAAGGGGCAGAAAAAATGAACCGACTCTTCGGAGGCTGTTTGCAATTAAGTCCAACGCAACAGGCCACCGAAGACACTGTCGCGCAACTTCCTGCCACAAAAGGAGTTATTCTGTTTGCCGATGATTGCGACCGGCCGGTGCAATTGCTTATTGCCGCAAATATCCGACGAACAGCCTCGGCCAAACTGCTTGGCTGCGACCCCGAATTAAGCCAAAAACGTCCGAACATCACACAAATTGTTCGCAGTATCTATTATTCAGTCTGCTACAACGATTTCGCTAACCATCGCAAATATCTCCAGCTCGCACAGGCCATATATCCCGATTCATGGCGCAGCATGGTAAAACTTCCCAAACAAACATATGTGAAAATAGACCTCAATGCCAAATGGCCTTTCTTTTCGACGACCGACAAACCGTTCATTTCAAAGCAGCGTAAAGTCTTTGGTCCTTTTGCCAGACGAAAGGCCGCTGCAAAGTTTATAGAAATCCTGCGGGACGTATTTGGTTTATGCCAAATGCCGGGGCTGATTGACAGGCCGGAAAAAGCGAAAAACTGCCCATATCTACAAATGCAAACTTGTCCTGCGCCGTGTGTCGGCAAAATCAGCCGCCCGGAATATATCAGACAAATCAATAATGCTCTCGCGGCGGCAGCGGGAAACATAGACACCGCGGAAGCAACATTGCAAAACACGATGCGACAACTATCGGCGGGGATGGCATTCGAACAGGCCCAGCGAGTCAAAAAGCAACTCGATCGGCTCGCTGCGCTGAAGAAAGATACGTATCGCTGGACCACCGACTTATCGGCCCTGGCAATTCTGCACATCGACCGCTGGGCAAAGATTTCGGCGCCCGGCAAAGTCAAAAAAATCCAAACATTTTCAGCATTTGTGATTACATACGGGCATATCGCCGAAATGCCCGTATTTTCTTTGGAACAGATAGAGCAGTTTTACGAATCGCTGCCGGGGCAATTGAACAAGTCCTGGGGTTGTGCAACCCGAAAACCGTTATCCGAACAACTCTCGCTCCCGGCATATTTTCTGTATCGAAGTAAACCTCCGGGTATTTGGCTGAATTGCTCGAAACACGAACAATTGCTTTCAAAAGAAGCGCTTCTGGAGGCAATTTGCAGACGGTTCAACATTGAACACGCAAAACCTTCGGCCTGAAAACTACGGTTATCCGCTGCCTCATTGCAGAATATACATAGCCCCAAGGGGATTTGAACCCCTGTTGCCGGGTTGAAAACCCGGTGTCCTAGGCCTACCTAGACGATGGGGCCATAATTCAAAACCCTACTCCATGCAGATTGCTTCTGCCGGACATTCGTCAACACAAACACCGCAATCAACACAATTGTCGGCATCAATAATCGACTTTTCGTTCTCCATCTTAATCGCTTCGCTGGGGCATGCGTCCACACATGCCTCGCAGCCGGTACACTTCTCGGCGTCTACTGTTGCTGCCATTAATTATCCCTTTCGAATATAAACAAGATTCTCAATCAAGGGCGTGAGCATACAAAATCGTGGCGGCTTTTACAATACTTTTTTACAAAGTTTTTGTGGCGGGACCTGCCATACCCCCCGCATATCGGCTCAAGGCTCCTGTATTTCTTCCGATGGAGGCTCCTCTTCCTGGGTTTCAGCTTCAGGGACCGCCTTGGGTCGTGGTGGCGGCTCTGCCCCGAGTGCAATAGCCATGTTTCGCACCATACTGTTAGTATCGTATTTTGCACTCCAGTCAAGAACCTGCTGGAACTGGGGCCCCTGTGACTTGCTGAGCAGATACAACGTCATTAACCGTACGGGCCAGTGGCTATCGCTCAAGCTCTCAGAGACAGTTTTGATAAGCTCATAGTCCAGCGAGTCGGTAGCCAGGAGCATCGTTGACATCGTCTGGATTCGCACAGCCCAACTCTCATCTCTAAGACTGCGGTTGACGGCATCTATCAATAATGGTTGCGGCACATCCATATACCGGTAGGCGAGTCTGGAGATCCGCAGAGCGTCTTTTTCCAAAACAAGCCCCATAAACAACTGGGCGGTGCGTATCTTCTGACCTTCCTGGCCTTTGGACAAGGCGTCCAGTCGCTGCATCAGGTACTTACTGGTCAGAAACTCGCCCTTGCGCCTTACAATGGCTTTTATCTGACCAATGTCCGGCAATGAACTTCGTACCGTGCCGTCCGGTGCTTCAACGGGGTCAAGATAGACCGTGAACTCCATTTCAAAAGAGGCCTGGGGATGTGTAAGCAAAAGATGACGCAAGCTACCGGTCATAACATCCAGTTCTATCCCAACGTGCCGGCGGGCCGGCAATGCAGTGCTGAGACGAATCTTCTTTGTTATAAGTTTGGGTATCGTCGCTGTCATGTCACCGCGAATATCGGCATCAACGCGGATATTGCCCTTGAACAATCCATCGGAAGAGATTATCAGCGGCTCAGGCGATTCATTAGTGAGCATTAGTTTTGCGTTAAAATCACTGCCATAGAAAAACTGTGAACCCCCGAAAGTGAGTTTAACCGAGATTAACTTGTCAAGCGGTTTAAACCTCGGCACAATCCTCTCACCGAAATCACTTACGAGGGTCCGCATAACGAGTTCCGGAGAACTCGGCGGAATATAAACCGAGTCGTTTTCCTGCAAAACCTCTTTGGCACGCTCGGCGGCAAGTGATGACGGGTCCATTCCAACAGCAAACTTTAACTGCTCAACAGCCCCTTGCTTGTCATCTGCGCCTATTTTTACCAGCCCCATAGTCAGGGCCGCTATCTGGTTTATCTCCTGCAAATCAGAAGCCAGGCCGGCCGCTACTTCATTCTGTCCGTTCATAACGAGTGTATAAGCAAAAACCGCTTTTACCATTGCCGAATTAGGGTCTGCCGCATAGGCCCTGTTGGCCCAGGCCAGGGCCTTTTCAGGATTGGGGTCGGCAAAACTGTAAAACCAGCCCAATTGATGTGCCGTAACAGAGCTGGAAGCTACGTCGGAGGCCAACATTTTTTCGGCTTTAACCACAGCCTGGAGAAACTCTTTTCTTCGTTCAACATCTCCCATTCTGCCGGCGGCATTTGCGGCAATCGCCTCAAGAACAATATCAAAACGCCCGCTTTGACGTACCTGGCGTGCTATTTGAAAACATTTAATCTCTCCCCTGGTTGTATTATAGGCAGCAATTGCCCAAGGAAGATATATCGATGCCGGCAACTTGACATTGGGATAAAGATATTCAAAGAGTTCTGCGCAATAGCCGTACCCGGCGGTGGCAACTTCATACATGCCCAGTGTGTCCATATACCTTGCAAAAGCAAAGGCCGCTTCAATATCCAACGGATTGGCTCCTCTTGCCAACCGAAGGTGCCTGGCATAAATAGCCGGAGCTATCTGCTCATCCGTACGTCGTTTGAGTTCGACAATTTTTGTAAACGCAAGTTTATTGTACGAATTGGCTTCGTATGCCTGGACCAGAAACGTCAAGGCGTTTTCATAATCGGCCTTTTCAGCCAACAGTAACGCATACTGCGTACCAAGGTCCGAAGCCAATATATTGCTTTTTTCCTGGGTCGCGTTCAAGAGAGCCTTGAGCGACATTGCCCGCTTTTCGCGAACGTTCAATTTACCTAACAAATAGTGGATTGCACGCCGGGTTACCTCCAAATCAATATTTTCCCTGTCAATGTACTGCGTAAGCATGTACTGTACTGCGTTGAAGTAATTTTCATCGGTGAATTGCGAGGCGATATTGAGCATGTCCGCAAGAATATAGTCGGCCCTTTCATCCAGTTCCGAAACGGCATTAAGGAAAAACAGGGCCTGCTTGCTTTCGGTGCTCGCAGGTTCAGAGGAAATATATAATTCATAGGCAATCTTATGGAATGTTTTTGCCGTAAGCGGCGAAGACAATTGTTCGTCACCTATCGCACGCTGCGCGGAAACCATGGGGCAAAGCCATAAAGCCGCACAAAACAAGAACAGACATCCCCCTGCCCGGACAGTAGCGGTACTGCCAAACAATCGCATAAGAACATCCCTGTAAAAACAATGTTGCGTCGTCATCAATGCTTACCTGCTGTGATAACTAAAATTCAAGCACTTTCATAATACACCTTCGCGAAAAAAAAGGTAGAACTTTATGCTTTAATCCATGTTGATTATATTAGCCAGCCGCACGCAAGTCAAATAAGCATCGGTTGCGGTCAAAATCCCAACCGTCTTAGACAAAGTACGTACAAAAAGAGACAATTGTTCACTTTTTTCGTTGCGGCATTATCAAAGAAAGCATCTCGGCGCCCAGTAGTTTGGAGGTCAGCACATACACCGAAGCACAGGCAGGTACTACAAGACAAAGCCGAAGAATATCCAACGTCCTGATATGCGGTAACATACGCAAAAGACCCAGGAGCAAAGCCGCCGTAAAATACATCACCGCCGTGCAAATCATTGTCTTTAGAAAAACAGCACCAACGCCGGCAAGTAGAGAGCGACCAAACCGCCGGCGAAGCACACGAACAAGAATCATAACCTGAAGATACGAACATAACGCCGTAGAAAGCGCCAGGCCTGCAGTACCCATAGACCATATAAGAGTCAGGTTAAGAACCACGTTGACAAATACCGACACCAGCGCGGTAAGTGCGGGGACTTTTGAGTTCTGCATCGAATAGAACGCACGAGTTACAATTTGCTGACAAAAATAGCCGCATAATCCGACCGCATAAAAAGACAGCGTCCAGGCCGTCATTTTCGTATCAGCAGCGGAAAATTCACCATGCTCGAACAAGACCGCCACTAACGGCCGAGCAACCACAATCAGCCCAACCGTTGCCGGTATCGCAACAAAGACAGCAGCCTTGATACCACGGCTGATGGTCTTGCCAAGAGAATCAAAATCCTGCCTCGCGGCGTCATCACTCATCACGGGAAAAACAGCCGTAGCCAGCGATATTCCCAGAACACCTAACGGGAACTGGTACAAACGCTGAGCGTAATAAAGATATGACACCGACCCCCAACCCAAAGGATAGCCCTGGTCGTTTGAAAAGCCAAGTGCAATAAGGTCGTCGGCCAGTGTATTAATCTGCGTAACGGTAAGGCCGATTAGCATTGGCCCCATCATAATAATGATTTTTTTGAACGCATCGGTGCGCACCTGCCACGCAGGCCTGATCGAAACACCGTTTGCATGTAAAGGACGAATCTGTATCGAAATCTGCGCAAGACCGGCTATGAGAACCGTAAAAGCTACACAAAATACCTGCTGCTGCGGTGGCATATCAAACACCCGGCCTGTTACGAGGAGAGCGGTTATTATAAAAATATTCAGTACAATCGGCGCACAGGCAGGCGCGGCAAAATGCCTGTGCACATTCAATATCCCGCCAAGAATCGCAACGGTGCAGACAAATATCATGTAAGGCAGCATAATCGAGCAGAGGACAAGGCCCAGTCGCGTACCGAAATTGGCGGCAAAAAATTTGTAATACCCCCACACTAATCCCTGGCCAACCAGAACTATTATCGCAAGGACCACAAATATAACCGTTACAACAGTATTAGCCAGTTGTTTCGAACGCTCTTTATCTTTGTGCAGTTGTTCGCTGTAAACCGGAATAAAAGAAGCCGACGCGGCACCTTCTCCAAAGAGTCTCCTGGCGAGATTCGGTATCTTAAACCCCATCGTCCATGCAGTCATCAGCCATCCGGCGCCGAAAAAATGCGCAAACGTCATATCACGCAGCATCCCGAGTATTC
>SDBT01018614.1_pt1 | contig 10910 bp, 27 predicted proteins | sample 2277101 | NCBI WGS metagenome assembly SDBT01 (sample SAMN10404973, study PRJNA504765) | marine sediment metagenome | isolation source: marine sediment core GS10_PC15, 103 cmbsf | place: Arctic Ocean: Southern Knipovich Ridge | collected 2010 | reverse complement strand
TCAGTGGTATTGATTTCTTTATCCCAATCGTATATTGCAGCAATAGCCTGAAGTTGTTCTTTAAAGTTTGCGATATTTTGTGCAGTATTTTTTGCAGTAGGATTCTTCTTTTTGGTATACGAAAATTCAAATCAACGACGAGAAATATATTCCGCATTAGATTTATCGAGGGGCTATGCTGATAAATGGGATTCTTGTATTGAAGAAGTATTTGATTTGAGAAATGCAACTTCTTATGAACGAAAAGGTTGTTCTTATCCCCCAAGTTGCTTTAATAATGTGGAAGATTATCTTAAACAATTTCCAAAGGGAGAAGTTCCAGAAACCTTATGCACTTATCAGATATACTGTGGGGAATCAAATTGGGGGCTTGGGAAATGAAATGTGAGGTCTGCGGAAATGATGTTCCGACCACCATTCATTTTAAAGGAAAAGATAAGTGCATACCTTGTAGTGATAAATTAGATTGGGAGAAACGCAAATGAACAAACACTATATTTTTTTATTAGAGAAGGTAAGATTCGCCCAAGTTATAAGGCAAAATGGAATTGTAGAAATGCATGAATTAAAAGAAGGGTTATTGGAATTAGAAAGTAAACATAAACTAGAGTTAGTAAAAGGGAGATTTTTTTGGGAAGACGAAGGGATACTTGTAATGATTAAAGAGGAGAAAGATAAATGAATAAAGCAAAAGAATTAAGAAAACTTGAAAAAAAGAAAGACAAGCAATGGGCCATAGATGTAAAAGTAGAATTTGGAAACAAGTGTGTCATCTGTCCTGGAACAAATAGACTAAACGCCCATCACATTATCCCTCGACAAATAAAAGAACTCAGATGGGAGATACTAAACGGGGTTGCATTATGCCCGAAGCACCACAAGTATTCATTTATAATATCCGCACATAGAAACCCACTTGCATTCATCATGTGGTACCACAAGAGATATGTTGGAAGATATTTGGCGTTGTCGAATCTTATTATAGACTCCCAGTACAATAGAGATTTCAAAGAAGAGGTAGGGGAGAATGACTAAAGAACCCCTAGAAGTAATATTCGACTTCGCAGCAAAATATAAAGTTTGTAGGAGTGATAAAGCTAGAGAACAAGTTGATGGTAATGTTAGGGATTATCTTTTGCAAAAACACACAGAGAAATATGACGACTATTGGTCGCTTTATTTTCTAAGGAGAAACAGATGAACTATAATCTAGGACAATCAAGGGCACATAAGAAGTTTATGAAAGACTTGTGTGATCAGGTAGATTTTCTTAACTCTCCATTTGTACAAGAATTTCATCTATGTATGGTAGCCCAGGGATATGAAGAACGGGTGTGGTATGATTGGACAATGGCCCTTGGTTCTGGTTTTCCTTCACTCGAAATCATAAAAGATTTAAGGTCCGAAATAAATTCAAATGGAGGTGAAAAAAATAGCAAATATTAAAGAAACCGCAAAGGCATACGAGCCAAAGCAAATCAAAACAATAGCAGATTTAGAAGTTGTCTCTCTTGAAGACCTAGATGTCAAAGAGAATACAAGTTCAGAATTTCCTTACAATTTTGTAGTTGTTGATGGTGTGGAATACAAAGTTCCTTTAACAGTTCTTGCAGATCTAAAAGAGATCTTGAAGGAAAAGCCAAACTTACAAACTTTTAAAGTTAATAAGGAAGGCGAAGGACTTAAAACAAAGTATACCACAATATCTTTGGATTAGTTAACAATAGTTAATCAAAAGGTTTAAATTATTATTAACCCTCAATTAGAGGGAATCAGGCTCCTGTCGTCTAGGCAGACGTGCAATGGGTCATAAGACACCAGCGTGCTGGAAACACAGGTTCGAATCCTGTCGGGAGCATTTGGGTAGGAACGAGAGTTAAAGTCTCTCCCCTGAGAAATACCGGATTTTGGGTACAGGGTAGTTTAGAAGCTGTAAAACTCTACCCAGAAACCCTCAGCGTTGAAGGCCTGAATTAAGGAGTAAGCGTTGGGGGGATTATATTCACAATGGAAAAAAGAAAAGAAACAAGATTGACTGTGGTAAATGAAGAAGGTATAGTCTGCGAACTTTGGGACGTAGATATTGAAGAACATGTTCAAGATGATGGTAAGACATTAAAATTATTTATTAAAGACAAATGAAAATAAGAGAAAATAAAAACGGCTGCTTTATGTGCGGTACCGAAGCAGGAAGACTAACACCTGATCCAGACCATGAGTTACTACTCTGCGAGAATCACTATTTCATCAATGAGGGAATCAGAGAAAGAAGAAGTCGAGGTTTAGATTAAGATGGATCCAAATACTAAATTCTTTCCCTGGTTTTTTAAAAACCATTATGTTTATTTAATCCTTTTTGTCTGGACATTATTCAGCCCTACCTTCCTTTTTGTCGCACGTAACGGATTCAATGAGCCAGAATTTCTTTTGGGGTACGTCTTGGGAAAATTTGTTATGTTGATGCTCTTATTTTTAGTTATTTTTAGTTATAAGAAATATAAAATGAAACGTAAAAACATAATGAAAGGAGGTATGAAATAATATGGGAAATACTAAGGAAACAATAAAGTATATTGGAATTTGGTTGTTCATTTTTATAGTTGGCTCTTTGATTGTTTCAGCAATTCTATCTCCTGGAACTGCTACTAGCTTAAAGAATAGGGTGGTGGATAGTATGGAGGATGTTATGGACAATGTAGATATTGAATCATTTAGTTCTGTTTCAACTGAAAATAAAAAAGATCCTTTAATATCCTCTTGTGAAGAAACTTATAGAAGATATTCTAAAATTGGCGAGAGCAAGTATGATGGCCTCAGATTCAGTCTAATTGAATCGTCTATTGTAAATTCTGATGAAGAAGCAAAAGAGTTCCATGACTTATATTCGTCAGCTTTTGATGGGGGTTACCTAGCAGCAAAATCCTTGTACGGCATAGACTTTGATTTTCCAGTAGCTTTTCTTGCAATAAAGATGTCTGGTACTGGAGGTTCGGTTCCAGTAGTAATTATGTGTGATTCTAATGGAGAACTAGTTGGCCCCTCTAAAACTTATTTAACGCTTAGCTAATATTCATTAACTAGTAGTTAATAATCGACAGGTTTATAAAGCAACGCCACGTCTGTTTACCATGGTTGCGGACAAGAGCGTGAGGGTTGACACAGAAGTCAAACAAAAGATAATTGATTCTAAGAAACATGATAGGGAAACACCTAATGATGTACTAAGGCGTGTGCTTAAACTAAACGGGGAGAAGAACAATGAGTGAAAATAGTTGGAGAACATTTGCTATTGTTTTATTAATCCTTTTCATATTGCAGAGCTTATCAATAATAACCAGTATCTTAAATGATTTTGAACAAGACCAGAATGAAAAGTCTTGTAGTTATGATACTTGTGATGGCTATGATGAATCAGAGTTTGATAATGAGATTTGTTATTGTTATGAATATGACTTAATGGGTAAACTAAAAGTTGTAAAGGAGACTTGGATAAAATGACACTAGGCTGCTTTGCTGGACTCGGTGGTTGGGACTGTTCTATCTCTTGGTTCATTATGATATTTGTATTCTTTATCGGAGCAGTATATAGAAAACAAATTGCTAGTAGGATGGAGATGGGTTACTCTTTGATAGGGGGAACAGTAATAGGTGCAATAGCATTCATAATATTAATGTATATCACACACAGCTTCAAGTTTGCATTTGTTCTTTCAGCTATTGCTAATATCGTTGGGGCATATCTCGTTGCACCATTCATGCCAGATGGCGAGGGGGCAGAGGAATGATCGAACAAAACAAAAAGCATTTATATTGGGTAATCGGATTGGTTTTAATAATTGCAATGATATGTGGGACTTTAATCTGGGTTAATTCACATTCCTGGACAATCGGGTTCGAGATGGATAACAATACCCTCGAAGCAGTTAAATCAATAGACTGGAGAGCCCTATCAGAATGAAACACATTAACATAATCACAAGACTATTTGACGTTGTATTTACTGCACTATCAATAACTTTAATCGTTCTTGTAAAGAACGACGACCATAGGATGTTGATAATCGGTCTAGCGATTGTTTACATCGTACACTACATGACTTTAGCTAGTCATTTCAAGGGGGTAACAAAAGATGAAACAAAAGACTAAAGGAAACTATATCTATCCAAGTAAATTTGCCAAGTTGATGGCAGGGATTAGTCCGAGAACTCAATACGAAGCCTCTATGATGAGTATGACTTTCATCCTTCTAGGATTAATAGCCTCGATGATTTACATTGTATTCTTTATGGAAGTTAGTCTGGTGATGAAAATAGGTATCACAGTAAACTCATTAGCAGGGATGGTGTTCTTATTCTCCTTCCTGACAACTACATTCCAACAATATCAAACCTATTTGGTTGCAGTTGACCTGATGGATGAAGACACAGATAAAATTAATAATATGGAGAAGGAGGTTAAAAAAGATGGTTAAAAAAGATGCCGAAGAGGAAGAAGACGACGAATTTGACTTTGAAGACGATGAAGGCGACGATGAAGAACCTGCGGAAGAAGAAGAACAAGAGGATGGAGAGGCTGAAGAAGAAGCCGAGGAAGTTGAAGAAGAAGACGAAACAAAGCCTCTAAAGAAGACTAAGAAGATTAAGAAAGTTGTTAAGAAAGTTGCTAAGCAGAGACCTGAAGAGGAACAAGAGGGTAGGGACTTTGGATTCCAATATACTCCTGCAGCAGTTAGTGTTGTTGATCCTGTGAGCAAACAAGTAGTTCTATCAGGGGAGACAGAAGCACAGCTACAGCTAAGAGTATCTGTTGTAAATATGCAGTTGCTTATGGAAATTAGTCAGATGCTACAGGCTAAGAAATAATATGGTAAACAAAAAGGATGAAGCTAATGATCCAAAAGATATGAAGAACAATGTGTTCTCATATTTTTTATTGTTTTTCCCGGTCTTGATTATCGCAGCCATACCTTCCACAATTAATGGAAGTACAATGCAGCCATTAGCATTAAAAATATTGTTAATGTTGTATGAATTTGTTGTAATAAAGAACTTCGTGGACAAATACTACGGGGAGTAATGAAAAATGATAAAGTTAGCATTTACTGTGAATAGGGAAGTGATTAAACTCACAATTGATAGTCGGAGTATCTTCTATTCAGACAGAATGTGGAAAAAAAACATTAGATTGATTCCTAAGGATGAGGACTTTATGAGAAAAGTCAAACTTAGTCGCAATAAGATTCCAGATTTACTTATTGATTTATTTGAACTAACTAAAGAAGAAGAAAAGGAATACCTTGCGGCTAAGGATGACAATGCTTTAGCAGAAATCTGTATCAAGGATATGGGAAGGAGGGGCGGCAAACTAATCAACCGAACAAACAAATAAGATGGTAACATTTGATAGCGTATTAAACACAATAATTCCTCCAGCAGTTGTAATTATATTCGGTTTTATCCTCCTAAGAGCGATGAAAGAACCCTTAGGCGACTTGTGGACCTTCCTTTCCAAGATTATAGGGGGGATAAGAGATATGGGTAACAAAGACGAAGAAGAAGACGGGCAATTCGCTTTCAACAAGCCCAAGTATATAGATTACGAATAAAAAAAATGGGAAAAGACACACAAAAAGAAGAGGAGACAGGGCTTAACAAGCAAAATGTAAAAAAGTTATTTGCCTGGGGCGGTTTTAAGAAGGAATTACCTTGGATATTATTCTTCTTGGCCTTATTATTCGGAGTATGGGCTTATAATCTCGATGTTAAGACAATGAATGAGATAACAAACAACGATTGCTATAGAAGATGTGATTTTGAAATAGGTGTAAAGGTTATGCAAGATGCCAACCCCGGAATCGGATTTGATTGCGATTGGGAGAAGAACAGTTGTCGCTTATCAGGGGTGCTAGGTGCAGTTCCAAAATTTGAAGGATTTGGAGATATAAACTTTAGTTATATAGATGAATAATAAAATATTTGTCCCAATCATTCATGCAAGGATTCACAAGAGACTAAAAGAGAAAGTTAGTACTGGTAATATGTTAGAATACCTACAGATAAAGGAATGTATTATTCGATTTGCTTATAAGAAGAACAACGGGCACCACTCAGACATTGCTGAGACCATAAACGATCTCCAGCAATTAAATTTAATAAAAAAGGTTAAGAGATTAAAATATCAATTGTTGTACTACAACGATTCTAGATTACGAGGAGATATTTTTTAGTTTCCCATTGATGTTGGCATGTTAGTTCACCTCCTTTGTTTCACCATCATAGAGTGGTAAAATGAATGCAAAGCTAGGGCGAGAAGAATATTTTCTATCTATTCCTAGATATTCAATATTCCCTCCTCCTTAGCTACTTGCCAGAAGATGCCAACCGAAACTAGCATTAATGCGATTCCGAAGAATCCAATAACAATATCTAGAATGGATCTAGTCCAACCTTCAGTTAAATAATCTTCTCCACAATATGTATATGAAATAGTTGTAGCATTTATAACACTAGTATTCATCTCATACGTATCCTTCAAACCAATATTACCTGTAGCATTTATAGTATAGTCTATCCCTTCTACAAAAACTCTCGAACCATTTGTAAAGATAGGAGCCTGATCCAAACCACACTCTGGGGAATCTAGTTTCCAAGCATTTATATTTGTAGTAGCTTTATCTAAAACAAAACCTACACTCTCATTAATAGTAAGATAATTTTGTTCTGCATCTCTTGCACTTGAAATATCCAATGCCTCATCTTGAACATAAGCAGGAGTTGTAACCTTTTGTTCTTCTGTTGCAACAACAGCGATTAAAGATACTCCGACTATTAAAGCAATGAAACCTGCAAGTAATATTCCTAACGTCTTATTTTCCATTTTTCACCTCCCTTGTAATTATTAATATAACCATCTTTCCCTCGCTGGAAGGGGGACTTGCGTTGTTCTGCCAGTCATAATATCCCTTACTACTTTATATTTAGGTTGATAAATTTGATTATGTGATCTAACAAGGCCGCCTTCAGTTTTGACATAGCCTACCGGAACCTGAGAAACTTCTTCTTGTATTTCAACTTGTCTTATAGTAGGGGTTCGTTCAATTCTTCTAGTTGGAAAATCTTCTACCCTTTCTTGTACTACCTGTTGTGCTTGTTGAACAGGCACTTCTCTTGCTCCAACAGATGCTAATTGTCTAGCATCAATAATCTGCTTTGCTCTTTCAGGAGGTATTCCACGTTTACCTAAAATTCTTATTGCCCTTAGGTCTTCAACTTCAGAGGAAAACCTTGCACTTCTTTTTGCAGCCCTCTTTAGTTTATAATATTCAACTGCAGGGATTCCTTTTCCAGTTCTAGGATCTATATATTTAAATGAACCAGCAGGTCTCCCTCGTCCACTCTTAACCCTTCTACCACCGCCACTAGCACTTCCGTTAGTCCTAAGAGCACCTGTGGCCCTAATTACACCCTCGCCAAACCTCTCAACCCTTCTTCGCACTTGTGGGGAACCTTCTAATACTCTTGTTAATCTTTCACCGCCTCGTTGAACTCTTGATTGTTTAAATCGAGTTGCAACTCTTTCTATCCTTCTCCTTACCGGCGTATCTCGTCTAACCTTTCCCCTAGTACGTCTACCAATTCCTTTAGCAACCTTTTCAACAATTCCAACATCTTTCTTGTTTTCGAATTCAGGAAGCTTTGCCTGTTTCCAATTAAGGTTTAAATCTTTAGTAGCCCTTTTCCCAATGAGACTACCCCTCCTCGCTTTCCTTGGCTTAATAATATTCAGATTAAACATATCCATTTTTTTACTAGTATTTTTGTTTTTATATAACTTTACCATTGTTAAGTCCTCATTGTTAGGATGTAATTTATTAATCCCTGGAAGAAGTATGTCAATGCTATAATCCCAAATAAGAATGCAGCAGCTCCCCCAATAAATCCAATAGATATAGTCATTATGAACAATCCGATAGTCAGGATGATTGTTTGTACGGACATTCTAGTAAACATTCCAAGAACCAAGTATAGTGCAGACAAACCTAATATAGATAGGAAGACACTTCCGAATACTGTCTCTACTAATAGGTAGTACAAATCAAATACAGCAACCACCATTAATCATTACCTCTCCAGAATTTAAGTATAGTATATATGAACACTATTATTATTGGACTGACGATGAGTAATGCTATTAATGTTGACCAATCTCCAAGATCCTTTATACCTTGAATTTTGGAGTAGACTGCATATAATGATTGACCATAAGATAAGAATACGGTTGTCAGTCCTGCAAAGATTAAGAAATCACTCTTAAAGTTTACAAATGTCCCGACAATTATCCCACCAACACCAGCCAATGCAATAACCGAAGTTATCTTTGTGATCAAAGCTAGTGAACTCCATGAAGTTGGATTTAAGAAGAGGCTTAACAATGCTGTGCTAGGGGTTGAGACACCCAAGAATAACATCATAGCTAATTCAACAACGATTATAAATATCAATAAAGGCATTAATTTTCCCATTATTGTCGTCCCTGTGATAATTTATTTAGTATGAAACCAAAAGTAAGGAAGGATGTTATGAGAGCGACAGTATGTTTTTGCATAGCGGCTGCAGGAATAATATTCGTTTGTAAATCTGGGAGATAGCTTATTGATAAGAACCCTGCAAACGAGGCAAACCAGATTATTGGAAGTAATAACATTAGACTTCCACCAGTTGTAGTAAAGTCCCAGCCGGTCTTAAATGAGATTGCTCCAAGCAATAAGAATAAAATAGTAAAGAAGAAGACAATCTTGCTATACTCTACACGTCCTTCATCACTTCCAAATATATCCAAGTTCGCAGAATACTTAAAGAATGCTAAAAGAGTTCCACGCTCACTTATATTAGAACTTCTCATTGACCAATGTGAATCACTATCTAAAACAATCCAAGTTCCATTATGTTTGATAGAATACTTTCCCCTAATACTTTTATATGAAGCGGTGTCAAAGTAAAGCGAGATATTTCCAAATGGATCTGTTGAGGTATTTGTAGCTAAGATATTTGATGAGTTATCCAATAACTCAAACTTAAATCCATCTAATGTTAGTATTGTCGAGCTTAGGTTAAACCAGAAGGTATAATTTGTGTTTGGGTTAAGTATTGTTAGTCTAGGAGCCACGCTATATGTTATCCCCTCTAGGCTGGAGTTATATTCGGCTGCACCTCTATCTTGTAATATCATAATTACTGTATAGGTTGAAGAAGATGGCCGTAGGGTTACTTGTAGGGTAGAGAATCCCAATTTTATAAATGTCAGTCGGTGATCGAAGTTAGAGTTAAGCCAAAATGTTACAGCACCAGCCCCATCAGTTATTCCCGATTCAACCAATGTCCATACTCCAGCTATTTGTCTCTCTACAGTTACAGCAACGCCTGTAATTGAATCCCCATTCTCTGTCTGGACTTGATAGATAGAATAAATACCATCTGCTTGGGCGAGTAGGTATAAAATCTTTTCAGTCGTGAGGTTAGATAGCGAACGAGTCTCAGTATATCTTCTTTGAGGATAGCCAGAAGATTCATACTGGGTTACGGTGTGGACATTCATAGTCCTGTCTTCAGGGGACGCACACAATGTATAATTAAAATTAGCAGTAATATTACTAAAGGTGTTTGTCCTGTTTAGTGTTGGAGAACCAAGCCAGAATGTGGTTGAAGATGTCGGGACTGTAGCATTTAACAAAGCTAAAGTACTCTCATCCTTAAACGTTATATTCATAAACGAAATATCAAATGTCGAATTACATAATCCGAATTGTGCAGGGCCAACAGTCTGATTATTGGATTGATTCAAACCACGAGCAGAATCAGTAGAATTTGTATAAAAGACTTCCCACAAAAAGGAATTTGATATTGCTGCTTGTAATACATTCAATGGAAGTAATATCCCTGAGAAAAATGCAGTAAGACTATTTGAATTGTTGGAGAATGTTGGGCCGTATTCTGTTCCATCATAGGTGAATTTAACATCATTGATTGAATTAACTAGTGAGTTATTGACTGTGAAGTTTATCCAGTAACCATCTGTAAGCCCTTCATAAGTAGTTGCATTGAATGAAGAAGATTCAAAAAGTATTGGTATTTTTTGTGCTGGTAGCTCCATATCTGAAATAATTTCAAGAGCAGTTCTTGATACATTAAAAATCATAACCTCATCTATTTCTCCATTAAATGGGTGGTTTGGTCCAACTGAATAGTACTGTCCAATGGAAAGACTTCTAAATGCTCCATTAAATTCTCCAACAGCGACTCTAGCAGTAGAATCAACCATAGTTCCATTTAGATAAAGAGCAATAACAGAATCATTCCAAGTTAAAGCATAGTGTTGCCAACTTTCTTGTGCATAATCAGCATAATCGTATGAAATTAAATTATCTCCATCTGTTAGCCATTGTCCAGTAGTTAATGATGTAGCCCCAAAAGAAAACAGAACATTATTTGCATCTGCTCCGTCGCTATCCATGTGAAGAGCAACATCGGTTGCAGTAACAGAGCCATTTAATCTTAGCCACATTTCAATAGTACCATTCCCCGAACTTGGTCTTGGAAAAGCAGCATTATATAATAAATAATTCGCAGCATTCTCTGTAAAGTTTACCGCTTGTTTATAATGAGGAGTATAACTATCTACAAATGGAACACTCCCAGCTTCAACCATATCTCTTCCGGCGGTTGTTTGGTCTAAGTAATCATTATCCATACTCCACCAGGAAATTAATTGATCTGTTGAAGCACCATTCCATAATTCAGCACTAACTAGATTCATGCTCAATAAACCTAGGATTATAACCCCAAGTATGGCGAATATTTCAAACTGTTTCATTTTCTAATTGTTAGTATTGTGGGAACTGCTGAACCTGTTGC
>SDBT01018613.1_pt1 | contig 10910 bp, 7 predicted proteins | sample 2277101 | NCBI WGS metagenome assembly SDBT01 (sample SAMN10404973, study PRJNA504765) | marine sediment metagenome | isolation source: marine sediment core GS10_PC15, 103 cmbsf | place: Arctic Ocean: Southern Knipovich Ridge | collected 2010 | reverse complement strand
GATCTAATCCAATAACTCCAGCATCATAAGCAGCTGCTTCGCCAGCTTCTTTCATTTTCTCATTTATTTCTTGCTTTGCTTTTTCTACCATTTCTTCAATCCGGGCTGGTTGAATTCGGCCATCAGCCATCAATTTTTCTAACGCTAATTTGGCTATTTGACGTCTCACTGGATCAAAGCCAGAAATAATTATTGTTTCCGGTGTTTCATCAACAATAACATCTACCCCCGTGAGTCGCTCTAGGGCCTTAATATTCCTTCCCTCTTTACCAATAATCCTTCCTTTCATGTCATCACTTGGCAAAGAAACTGTAGTTGTTGTCGCCTCAGCTACTTGAGAGGAATCGAAACGCTGCATTGCTGAAACCATAATATCTGCTGCTTTTTTTTCAAGCTCCTCTTTTCTACCTGACTCTAATTTTTTCAATTGTTCAAATAAGTCTTTTTGATATTGGGTCTCTACTAATTTTATAAGTTCTTCTTTGGCTTTCTCCTTGGAGAATTCTGATATATTTTCTAACTTTTGAATTTCTTTTTCTTTCAGCTCATTTATTTCTTCTTTAATCCTCTTAACTTGTTCAACCTTTAATTTTACATCTTCTTCTCCCTTTTTAAGTTCTGCTTCTTTTTGATCTAATGTTTCCTCTTTCTGCTCAATTCTTCTACGGGTTCTTGAATATTCGTCTCTTCTTCTCTGCTCTTCTCTTTTTAATTCGTCAAGGGCTTTTACTGCCTTTTCTTTTGCTTTAAAAATTATATCTCTCGCCTCATTTTTTGCTTCGCTAATTAACTTATCTACTTTGGCCTCGACTGTTTTGGCCTGTCTTTTGGCAATAGAACGCCGGGCATAATAACCCAAGACTGATCCAACTACAAGACTGCCTACTGCCACAAAAAGTGGAATTAGTCCATTCATGATTTTTGTTATCAGCTAAAAACATATTTAGCATCAAAGATTACTTTATTACTTAGCTTAGTTTAACAAAACTATCCTAGATTGTCAATCTTTGATACAATAAGAGTATGAAGCCAATAATCCTTACAATCCTTGATGGCTGGGGAATAAATAAAGAAAAAAAAGGAAATGCCATAGCTCAAGCGCAAACCCCAATCATCGATGAAATAGAAAAATTTTATCCAGCGACCTCCCTTCAAGCCTCGGGTATTGCTATTGGCCTACCCTGGGAAGAAGCAGGTAGCTCTGAAGTGGGTCATCTTACTTTAGGAGCTGGTCGAATCATCTATCAATCATTACCCAGAATTGTCTTAGCAATAAAGGATGGTTCATTTTTCAAAAATTCAGCCCTACTTCAGGCAACTGAACATGTTAAAAAAAATAACTCCTGCCTTCATCTAATGGGATTGGTTTCCAGTGGTAATGTTCACAGTTACATCGACCATATTTATGGCTTATTTAGACTTGCTAAAAAAGAAAAAATTGAAAAAGTTCGGCTACATGTTTTTACTGATGGTGAAGATAGTCCCTCAAATGAAGCAGCTGAGTTTCTTCAAAAGATTGAAAAAAAATTAAATGAATTAAAAGACGGAAAAATAGCAACTATTATTGGAAGAATTTATGCTATGGATAGAAACAAAAATTGGGACCGAATTCAAAAAGCTTACGAATGCCTAATAGAAAACAAGGGTCTCAAATCTGAAAATTCAATTCAGACAATCAAAGAATTCTATAAAAAAGACCTGACTGATACTTTTATAGAACCCGTTTTGCTAACGGATAAAAATCAACAACCTTTAGGCACTATCCAAGACAATGACAGTGTAATTTTCTTTAATTTCCGCAAAGATAGGACTCGCCAATTAACTAAAGCTTTTGTTCTTTCTAATTTTAAGGAATTTCCTCGAAAATTACTTAAAAACTTATGTTTTGTAACAATGACTAAATACGAGGAAGGATTACCTGTAAAAATCGCTTTTCCTCCAATTGAAATCAAAAATCATTTAACCGAAGTTCTAAGTAAGGCTAATAAAAAAATATTGAAAATAGCTGAGACAGAAAAATATGCTCATGTTACTTATTTTTTCAATTGTGGAGAGGAAAAAATCTATCCTGGAGAAAAACAAATCTTAGTTCCTTCCACAACTATACCGCATTATGACAAACATCCAGAAATGTCTGCCTCAGAAATCACTAATAGAATAATTAGAGCTGTTGACGAAAATAAATTCGACCTTATTGTTGTTAACTATGCTAATACTGATATGGTTGCCCATACGGGGAATTTTCAAGCTGCAATAAAAGCAGTTGAGGTTTTGGATAAACAGATTAAATCTCTAATTAGATTAGTGGCAGGAAAAAAATGTTGCTTATTAATTACTGCTGATCATGGTAATGCTGAAGAAATGATTCATCTACGAACCGGAGAACCAAGCCCAGAACATTCTAAAAACCCAGTTCCTTTTTATTTGGTAGGAAATGAATTCAGAAAAAAGCAGGCGCCGCGCCCGCCATCGCTACGCGAAGGCGTTGCGGACGGGGGCAAGCCGCAGGGAATCCTCTCTGACGTTGCGCCAACAATCTTAGAACTTATGAAAATTCCCCAGCCAAAAGAAATGACTGGAAAAAGTTTACTGAATATATTGAAATAATTACTACTTTACATAATTAAAAACTCTCTGATGTACATCAGAGAGTTTTTAATTTCCAATACAAACTATCTCTTCTTTATAATCTCATCTACTATTCCATAATCCTTAGCCTCATCGGGGCTCATGTAAAAATCGCGATCAGTATCCTTTTCAACTTTCTTTAAGGACTGACCAGTATGTTTGGCTAAAATCTGGTTCAATTTATTCTTAATTTTAATAATGTGCTTAGCAGAAATTTCAATTTCTACTGCCTGGCCGCCAGCTTCACCCATTACCTGATGAATCATAACTTCAGCATTAGGAAGAACAAATCTTTTACCTTTTCTGCCACCAGCTAAAATCAAAGCAGCGCCGCTAGCAGCAATTCCAACACAAATTGTTGAAACATCGCACTTAACAAACTGCATAGCATCATACATAGCCATAGTCCCGGTTACACTTCCGCCGGGGCTATTTATATAAATAATGATGTCTTTTTTAGGATCCTGGTGTTCCAAAAATAAAAGCTGGGCAATTACAGTATTAGCCACAGCATCAGTAATTGGTCCACCAAGAAAAATAATCCTATCTTTTAATAAGCGTGAGTAGATATCATATGCTCTTTCTCCATATTGTGATTTTTCAATTACTGTTGGAATTAAATTCATGTTATTTTTGCTTCGTGCTCTAAGAGCTGGAAGACTTTCTCGTTTCTTATTATACCCTTAGCATACTCTTTTAACGCAGAAATGTCAATATTTTTCTTAGCCTCTTCTGTGTTCGAATAGTGTTTTAATTGCTCGCTTACTTTCTCTTCAATGTCTTTCTCATTAGCTTCTATTTTTTCTTTCTCAGCAATTGCCTTCAAAACTAAACCAATTTTAACCCTCTTTTCTGCCTGCTCTCGCCATTCTTTTTTTAGTTCTTCAACTGTTTTTTTAATCTGCTGAAGATATTTATCAAATTCCAAGCCCATAGACATAGTACTTTGTTGAAGCTCGTTAATCATCTTGTCTAGCTCAATATCAATCAGGGCTTCAGAGATATCCATTTTTGAATCTTGGGCTACTTTTTCTACAAGCTCTATTCTTATCCTCTCTTTTTCACGAGCTTCTTTTTCTTGTATTAAACTTTGTTTAACGTTCTTTTTAAGATCTTCTAAAGATTTAAATTCTCCCAAGCTCTTGGCAAATTCATCAGAGAGTTTAGGGATATCTCTTTCCTGAACTAGTTTAAGCTTAACTTTAAAATCGAGCTTTTTGTCGGTCAAAGAAATATCTTTCTCTTCTCCAACTTTCATTCCCTCAATTTCTTTTTCAAAATCTGGATCAAAACGACCATCGCCCAAGACCAAGGGGCAGTTTTTATTCTCATTAAAATCCACTTCTACCCTATCACCCTTCTTGGCTGGCCGATTAACTGTAATTGACTTTGCTCGAGAGTTCTGAAGATACTCTAAAGATTTATTAACTTCTTTGTCTTCAACCTTTATTTCTTTTTTCTTAACTTTCAGCCCCTTGTAATCCACTAATTCTATTTCTGGAATTGTCCAAAATTTAGCCTTATATTTCATAGGATTCCCCCGGGCAATTTGGGTTACTACTAAATCCGGCTGACCAACAACCTCGATTTTATGTTCGAGAATTGCTTTGGGCAGTGTTTTCTGAATAGCTAAATTCGCTGCATGATCATAAAGTTTCTGCGAACCTTTTTCTTTTTCCACAATGTCAGCCGGTATCTTGCCTGGTCGAAATCCGTCAACTTTCATATCTTTACTTAATTCTGAAGCAGCCAAGTCAAAATAAGTTCCCATTTGAGGAATGGGGATCTCAATTTCAAACTCAACTTGATTAGAAGAAATTTTATTAGACTTGACGTCCATTGTTTTATAGATTAAACTCAATTAATATGAACATTAAAAATTAAAATACATGAGGAGAAATAATGAAAAGAATAAAAAGATTCTTCTGGAACGGCTTGTTTATACTAATAACGCTAGTAATTATATTATATATTCTGGGAAAAATTTGTGACGTCCTCTTTAGTGTATGGAAATTTCCATATAAATTTCTATCTCCCTTGATAAACAACTCTTTTTTGAAACCTGTCCCAGAATTAATTCTACTTATCTTTGTTGGTTTGATCTTTACCCTACTTTTAGGAACTATTTTTAGTATAAGGCTGCATGGAAAAAGCCTTATGGATATATTGCTAAAACGCACTGCTCGAATTCCAATGATAAAATCGGTAGTAAAATTCTTTTCTCAAATTATAGAGGCAGGCGAATCTATCCCCAAGAAAAAAAATAAACTTTGTCTATATGCGGCCCCTGACGGAAGAAAAATACTCGGCTTGATAAAACCAAGAAAAAGCACCTTGAGCTATCCTAATAAACCGAATGTAGAGACTGTGGTGCCTTTTTATGAAGCATTCGTTCCCTATTTCTTTTCTGGAAGAGTATATCTGATTGAAACCAAGTACTTATACGAAGTAAAAAACATAAAGTTTGAAGGACTTGTAAAACTCGTTGCCACAGCTGGTCTCCTTTTCAAATTGCCAAAAGATATTAGCCTTGAAAAATTAAAAATAGAATGAAAACCAAAAAGCGCCAATAAATAAGGCGCTTTTTACATAACCTACAATAACGGTGCAATAATCAAAGCGATAATTGCCATTAATTTCAATAATATATTTAAAGAAGGTCCAGCTGTATCTTTAAAAGGATCACCCACTGTGTCGCCAATTACTGCTGCCTTATGTGACTCGGATCCCTTGCCACCAAGATTGCCTGCCTCAATATATTTTTTAGCATTATCCCAGGCAGCCCCAGAATTAGCCATAGTCACAGCTAACAAAAATCCAGTTACAATCGAAGCAGCCAGCAATCCTCCCAGAGCTTCCGGACCTAAAAGAAAGCCGACTAAGACCGGAACAATAATCACTAAAACACTGGGCAAAATCATCTCTCTAAGAGCTGCTTGAGTGCTAATAGCTACGCAACGCGCATAATCTGGCTTAGCTTTACCCTCTAAAAGCCCTTTGATTTTCTTAAATTGCCTTCGAACCTCCCGAACCATTTGCATTGCTGCTTTACCAACTGAAGAAATGGCAAATGAAGAAAAAAGGAAAGGCATTAATCCTCCAATAAACAATCCAATAATTGTTTTAGGAGCTAATATATTAATAACTTTTAAATTAGCTACTAGCCCATAACTTACCATTAGAACTAAAGCAGTTAAAGCTGCTGCTCCAATGGCAAATCCTTTTCCAATAGCTGCTGTAGTGTTGCCAATAGCATCTAATTCTTCGGTTCTTCGTCTTACTTCCGGGCCCATACCAGCCATCTCAGCAATACCAGCTGCGTTGTCAGCAACTGGACCATAAGTATCAGTAGCTAAAGTTATGCCTAAAGTCGATAACATACCAACAGCTGCAATAGCAATCCCGTAAATGCCGCCGAATAGATAAGCTAAGAAAATTGCTGCTGAAACAATTAAAACTGGCACTAGGGTACTCTGTAATCCTAAAGAAAACCCGCTCAAAATATTGGTAGCTGAGCCGGTTTGAGCAGAAATTGCTACTTTGCGCGTAGGTTTATACCTATAAGAAGTAAAAAATTCTGTTATCAATCCAATCCCTATTCCTGCGGCCAAACCAACTAAAAATGCCCAGAATAAAGTAAAGCCACCAGTAACAAACTTAATTACAAAAAGAGAAAAAATAGCTGTAAGGATTGTTGCGCCAAAAACTCCTTGATTTAATACTTTATGAGGAGCAACCTTTTCTCCACTAACTCTTATAAAAATGTTCCCGATAATTGCTGTAATGATTCCCGTTCCAGCCAAAAGTAACGGTAAAAATACTAAATTATTAAATCCAGTCAAAATACCCATAGCCCCAATAACCATTGCCGCAATAATAGCATCAACATAACTCTCAAATAAATCAGCGCCCATACCAGCTACATCACCAACATTATCACCAACATTATCCGCAATAGTGGCTGGATTTCGAGGATCATCTTCTGGAATGCCTACCTCTATTTTACCAACTAAATCAGCTCCCACATCAGCTGCCTTAGTATAAATACCACCACCAACCCGGGCAAAAAGAGCAATTGCTGAAGCCCCGAAGCCAAAACCATAAATTATTTGAGGATCACCAAAAATCAAATAAAGAACACTAATCCCCAAAAGCCCAAGTCCAACTACTATCATTCCCATTACACTGCCGCTATTAAAAGCGACTTTAAATCCATCTTTTAAATTTTTCTTTACTGCTTCAGCTGTCCGGGCATTGCTTGAAGTAGCAACCCTCATTCCAATATTGCCAGCCAAAGCGCTAAATATTGCCCCACAAAAAAAGGCCCAAGCTATGTTATGTCCAATCCCAAAATATAAAATAATACCAACTACAACAACAAATATAATAAGCACTTTATATTCCTTATTCAAAAAAGCCATTGCTCCTTTATAAATAGCTCTTGAAATCTCTTTTGCTTTTTCGTCCTCCACTTTACGTTTTCGAATCCCAAAAGCAGTTATTCCAGCAAAAACAAGAGCGATGAGAGAAATAGCAATAGAGATGTAAATATAAATCATGATACTTTCTTGGTTACTTTTTAGTTGCTGCTTTTTTCACAGTTTTCTTAGCAGCCTTTTTCTCAGGCTTTTTCTTCATCTCTTTCTCGCTCCTGACATCTATTTTCCAACCAGTCAGTTTTGCTGCTAATCTAACGTTCTGCCCTTGTTGGCCAATGGCTAAAGAAAGTTGGTCCTCAGGAACAATAGCTATAGTTTCTCTTCTTTTCTCAACCAACTCTACATCTAAAACTTTAGCTGGTGAAAGAGCGTTAGCAATAAACTTAGTCATATCCTCATCCCATTCAATAATATCAATTTTTTCCCCATTTAATTCATTTATGACTGCCTGAACTCTGGTTCCTTTCTGACCAACCAAAGATCCAACTGGATCTACCCCTTCTTCTTCAGAAAAAACGGCAATCTTTGTCCTGGAGCCAGGTTCACGGGCAATTGATTTAATTACTACTGTGCCAGCAGCGATTTCTGGAACTTCGATAGCAAAAAGTTTACTTACTAACTTAGGATAAACTCGAGAAAGATAAATATTGGTTCCTCTGGGTCCTCTTTCCACTTTCAAAATATAAACTCTCAATCGCTGACCAATCCGATAATTTTCTCTCGGCATTTGCTCATCGGAAAAAAGAATACCAGTTGTTTTTCCAATATCCATAAAAATATTCTTTCCTTCTATCCGCTGAACTATCCCTCCAACAACCTCTCCTTCTTTATCTTTATATTCATCATAAACTGCCTCTCTTTCTGCTTCTCGAAGTCGCTGAATAATTACCTGTTTAGCAGTCTGAGCAGCAATTCGGCCAAACTCAGTATGAGCTTTAAGCTCAGTTTCCAGTTCCTTGCCAGATTTAATGCTTTTTTTAATCTTCTTGGCCTCATCAATCATCATATGTTTCAAAGAATTAAACCTGATTTTTTTATCGTCGTCTTCTGTTTCCTCTGGTTCCTCCCGCCCCGGGCGAGGCTCGCCTTCGACGGCTATTTCCCCTGGTTCCTCTTCTCTTAACATTCCCTCATCCACAACCAAAAAAACCTGAAAAACCTGAATCTTTCCAGTTTTTGAATCAAGTTTTACTTTAATGTTCTGACCTCTTTGGCCATAATCCCGTTTATAAGCTGCTGCAATTGCCATTTCAATAGTTTCAATAATCTGCTCTTGAGAAATTCCTTTTTCTTCAGCAATCTGAGCAATAGCTGTTATAAATTGTTTTGTATCCATGTTTTATCTTAAAAATTAAAGCCCGACTTTAATCGGACCCTATATTTTCCATTATACTCCTTTGAAAACATTTGTCAAGTTTTTTTAAAATCCCCCGAGTAAATTACTCAGCTCCCATTTGAATTATAAAATCAAATAGAGGGCCTTCGCAAGATTGCTTCATCTTTTCGCCTTGTAAATAATCTTTAAAATTGTCTAGATTATCTTTGGGAACCCTGCAGGTCATTTCTTTTCCAATAAAACCTGATACAGGAGACTTAGTATAGACTAATGTTAAAATACAGTCATTATTATCAAAGCCTTCTATTGTTTCCTGATAAATAAGTTCTACATCATCTTGTATTTCTGTAATTGTTGCTTTTGCCAAGGTGCAAGTTTTTACATAATCTGAAAAGCAAGAATCTGAAGAACCGCAATCTTCATATGTAACTTCTTCTTCAACAATCCTATCAATCACTCCATATATACTTTCCTTAGAGGTGGTGACAATCAAATATTCCCCAACAACTGCATAATCTAGGGTTAAAGAAGGATCGGAAAAATTTAGATAACGAATATTAACATCCTTATATGTATTATCCTGAAACTCTTCAGTGGCTGGTTCTTCTAATTTATGATCCAAAAAAATTGGCTTTAAGTCTTCAACCATTGTCTTCTCCCAAGCCTTTAAATGATCTTCTAAATCTTCAGAAGCACCTACCTCAACCACAAACCCAAACATATTCCCCCCTCCTTGCAAATAGATAAATAGGGTATATTTTGTGTCCAGATTATTAACAATATCAACTGGAATATTCAACCTCATAATTTCAAAAAATTCTTCAAAAGAAATAAAATAATACTCTTCTGGTGTTTCTTTTTTCACTAAAACACGTTTTAAAACACCTTTTTCCGGCTCGTATAAAAACACTTGCCTTAACTTTTCGACTAAATCGCTTTCTTCGCCCTGTTTTATTTTTATTATATTAGTCTCATCAACTTCAATAAGAGGAGTAGGAATTTCAGGTTCAGTTTTTTCCGGAGCACGCAAATAATTCCACCAATAATAAACTCCGCCTGCAATCAACAAAATTATAGCTATGAAAATAACTGAACTTACGACTTGTTTAGAAAAAACCTTTCCTAAAATACGATAAGGACCGTATTTTTTAGAAGGTTTTTTCTTTATTGGCTGTTTTTTCTTTATTGGCTGTTTTTTCTTTATTGGCTTTGGCTTTGGAGGAGTTGGAATTGTTAATTTTGGAGCTGCTCCTTTGTTGATTAACTCCTTAATATCTTTTTGCATTGTTTTTATTTCGTATTCTTTCATATCACATTTGTATCCCTTTCTTAAATAAAGACAAATTTACCCTCCCCATATCATCAATATTTTTAATCCTGACTGTAACCGTATCTCCACGATGAATCAAATCTTCTGTTTTTTTAGATTTATCCTTTGAGCTTAATTCCGAAATATGAAGCAAACCATCTTGTCCTGGTATCAATTCAACAAAAGCTCCAAAATCAGTAACCTTAACAACCTTTCCTTGAAAAATTTCTCCTACTTTCAGTTCGCGGGTAAGACTCTTAATCCAGGCAACAGCCTTTTCAGCTCCCTCTGCTTTATCCGAACTAACAAAAACTGTACCGTCATCCTCAATATCAATATTTGCTCCAGTTTCGTCAATTATTTTGTTAATTATCTTGCCTCCTGGACCAATAACACTACCAATCTGATCTGGTTTAATTTGAATAGTGTAAACTCGTGGAGCATAAGGCGAAAGATCTGAACGAGGTGCCTTTATTACTGCTTCCATCTTATTAAGAATCCCATCTGTAGCTTTTTTAGCCTGAGCTAAGGCATCTTCTAAAATTTTAAGAGAGAGTCCATCAACTTTAGTATCCATCTGTAATGCAGTTATTCCTTTGCGAGTCCCAGCTATTTTCAAATCCATATCACCATAATGATCTTCTGGGCCCTGGATATCGGTCAAAATCTTATATTTACTATTGTCATCACTTAAAACCAACCCTATAGCAATACCAGCAGCATTGTTCTTAATTTTCACGCCTGCATCAAGTAAAGCCAAAGTTGAACCACAAACCGAAGCCATAGAAGAAGAACCATTAGAAGAAAGAATCTCAGAAACTATCCTGATGGTATAGGGAAATTCTTCTTTAGAAGGAATGAGTGGGAGTAAAGCCTTTTCTGCTAAAGCCCCATGGCCAATTTCTCTCCGCCCCGGCCCTCTCATTGGCCTGACCTCACCAACAGAAAAAGGAGGGAAATTATAATGATGCATAAATCGCTTTGTACCCTCTAGTGCCATTTGATCAAGTAACTGTTCTGCTCCGGGCGGTCCCAAAGTAACCACAGAAAGCGCCTGGGTTTGACCTCTGTTAAAAAGTCCCGAGCCATGAGTCCTGGGCAATAAACCAACTTCGCAAAAAACATCTCTCACTTCATCCAATTTTCGGCCATCCGGACGCTTGTCTTTCTCAAGAATATTTTTACGAACCATTTCATT
>SDBT01018612.1_pt1 | contig 10911 bp, 16 predicted proteins | sample 2277101 | NCBI WGS metagenome assembly SDBT01 (sample SAMN10404973, study PRJNA504765) | marine sediment metagenome | isolation source: marine sediment core GS10_PC15, 103 cmbsf | place: Arctic Ocean: Southern Knipovich Ridge | collected 2010 | reverse complement strand
ATAATGGTTATGTGACCAAAGAAGAAGCTAAATCCCAGATTGAAGATTTAGGTTTCCTTAAATGGGAGTCTATTGAAGCAGTCACCAACATAACTAGAAAGAAATAATTATGGAAATCTCCCCTTGGTTGTTATATTTTGTAATGCAGTATAAGGGTAATAAGTGATGAATACAGAAATAATTCCAGCATTTCCTAAGATTTTTCAGCTTGGAGACTTACGCTGTAAAAATATATTTGATAATGAAATTGAAATTACTGAAAAGATTGATGGCTCACAATTTTCCTTTGGTTTAATTAATGGTAAATTACAATACCGATCTAAAGGTACTACTAATGAGCAAGTAGATCGTGGTATGTTTGGAATAGCTATTGATTACGCTGAAAGTGTTAAATCTGATTTACTTGATAACGTTGTATATCATGGTGAGTTTCTAAAAACTCATACTCATAATACTTTATCTTATGATCGTGTACCACAAAATAATTTTATATTATTTGCTATGAGATATTTAGAAGATTCTTCGTGTGCTAATCATAGTGATTTAACAGATTGGGCAGATGGATTAAATTGTGATGTAGTACCTTTATTATATCAAGGAGAAAGTAATCATAATGATGATGAAGTAATGGTTATAATTAATGAATATTTATCTAGGGACTCTTTCCTTGGTGGATGTAAGATAGAAGGAATTGTAATTAAGAACTATCACATCAAGAGCGAATATGGTGGCAAGGAAATGCCATTATTAGCAGGAAAATATGTTTCAGAAGCATTTAAAGAAAAACATAGTTCTAATCCTGAATACCATGGTCAAACCTTAAAACTTAAACGTATTGGTGAACAACTTAAAACCCCTGCCCGCTGGACTAAAGCCATTCATATGATGAGGGATGAGGGTACTTTAACTAATAGTGTTAAAGATATTGGTCCTCTTATGAAAATTGTTAATACTGATCTTATTGATGAAGAAACAGATTGGATTAAAGAAGAATTATGGAAAGCATTTAATAAAGATATACGCAAATTTGCTCATGGGGGGTTGCCTGAGTGGTATAAGAAATATTTAATTGATGAGAATTTTAAGGGTGAAGTAAGTATTTGACATAAGAGATAAAATATGCTATACTATATATAGAATGGAGAGAGAGACGAAATTCTATCTTGTGTACAATAATACTGTAGATGATAAAGAGATATGGGTGGAAAGAGAGGGGGAATTTCTGGATATGCTTGATATCATGCAAAAGGAATGTGAAGAGACTAACATGGAACCTATTGGCTTAATGTGTACAGAAACATTGGTGGCAAGGGCAGCAAGGATTGCATGGGAATTAATGCATCCTGGTATGGATAAAGGGTAGAACTGTGGGAGCGTATGCGAACTGGAACAGCAACTAGACTTAAAATCTAGTGGATTAACATCATTGTGGGTTCGAGTCCCACCGCTCCTACCAGTTAATATCTTAGGAAAACAACATGGCAACATATTCTAAACGATTAGGTCTTGATGATTAATATCCCCGTAGCTCAGTTGGACCAGAGCAACAGACTTCTAATCTGTGGGTCGCAGGTTCGAGTCCTGCCGGGGATGCCATTTGACATAAGAGAGATAGTGTGATATAATGTTTATACAATGGAGAGAGAGATGGAATGGATAGACATGTTAATAGGAATGGCTATGGCTGATCTACTTCTTGCAGCTTTATGTATGGGTGTATATTTAAGAAAGAATTTAATCTAATGGAAATAACATACTTCGCACTACCAGTTAAAAGAAAACATAATGACACACTTAAATGTGTTGAAGTGATTAAGAAGATCACATTGAATACTATCACGCATATAATCATACTCAAACGGTTTATTAAATGGCAGGAATATATGTCAGATGAAGAACTGATTGAAATGGCAGAAGATTATTTAGTTAATTTTGTTTATGAAACTCGCAATACTGTATTCATCCAGAACCACCTTGCTGGTAATGACATTTGACATAAGCAATTGGTTGTGGTATACTATAGGTACAATGAAGAGAGGAAGTCATGGAAATGTTAGACTTTTTAATAGGGCAAACAATAGTTAACTCAATTTTCCTTTCATTTTGTATGGGAATATATATAGCCAAAAATTATAAGTAATAATTAGTGGCCTTCGTCTAGCGGGCAGGACGACCAGTATTTATATTGGTAAACAGGGGTTCAAATCCTCTAGGCCACGCCAATTATTAGCCACATACTTAGAAGTTGTGGTGGCTTCCTGTGTGTGTAATGGTTATTATTTGCCAGATAACTATTATATGTGCGTTACACAGGTAGATCAAAGAAACTTCCATGGGGGCATGGCGGGAGGCCCCCAACTTTCATAGGGAGTAAATAATTATGCATTTGTTTGGTATATATTCGTATCCTGATAGGCGTAGATATAATTTACCTGATAATATATTTACACTTTGTATGTCACTTCAAGATGAATTAAGTTATGATAATTATACATTTGCAGCAGAACAAATAATATTATATCTTATGAAAACCCACCCAGAATTAAATATTACTAGGATTAAATAGATGATGAATGATTATACACTTTATTCAAGATATCATAAAAGGATAAGAGCAGAACCATCTATTGTTAGGGAACTACAAAGAATTTGTGGAGAACGTGGATTAGGAAGATTTGCTCTCACATCTTATATATTAGATAAATTATCAGACAATAATAACTTCAAACATGTGGTAACAAAAAGATGAACGGTAAACAGGCATACCAACAAATTGTATCATCATATGATTCAGATGGTATACTAAAGAAAGAAAAATCCTGGGAAAGACTAAGTAAAAAGGAACAGGATTACTATTCTGGTTTAGCACAGAAATACTCACAAGACACCCCACTATATACAGAATTATGATGATGTTATATAGAAATCAGTATAATAACAGAATGTGGGCTGGTGGAAGTTTGTCAGAAAGTAATTCTTTATACACACCAGCATCAGGTGTATTAGTGCAGTTGCTAGATATAAGTGATGAATACAGTATGGAATATGATTTATTTGGAAAAGTTCTTATTCCGCATATATTAAGATATTTAAATACAGTTGACCTATGTGAAATCAAACCAAGAAGGGGTTTAATATAATGCCTACAAAGAATCCATATAAAGTAATTTTACAGGATAGAAAAGTTATCAAATATGCTACTAGTAATAATAAAGAATTAAAGAAACCGTATGGAATTAAGTTTCTTAATAATGACCTTAAGTCCACATATCAATATTTTGATTATAGTGGGTATGTTAAATCAAAAAAATGGATGCCAAAAGAAAGTTGTGTACATATATGCAGATCAGGATGGCATTTCATAACAAATTTAAGATATTGGGATCAGTGGTCTTCGAGTAAAGCGTATCTAATAGAATACAGGGGAACATTTAGAAGAGATAGATCAAAAGCAGCAGCATCTTCTATAAAAATCATTAAAAGAATAACTATAGAGGAAGCTGAAAAATATTTGATCGAAAATAAACCACCTAAACCAGACAAAATTATCCCAGAAATAAGTTTTAAAACTAATAAAACTATTGGTGAAGTTAGGTTATATTTGGCTAAGACATATATTAATTCTCGATCTTGGAAAAGTATATCTGTGTATCTTTGGAAAAATAATTCTTGGGATGAATGGGAGAAATCATACATATTCTATAAAATAATAAAAAATATGACTACGAAACAAGAAGAAGGGTTCCTTACGTGGCTTAAGAGAGGGGTGAAACAATGAGTTATATTATAGTTAAAAAGAGAGTACTTTCAAACAGCATGGAGATAATGTTTAAGAGTGATAAATTACATTTAATAGAAGCACAGTACTTAGCTTACAGAGATGCTTGTCTGGATACCAACTTTGAATTCTTAGTGTTAAAGGATTTAAAAGTTGTTAGAAAAACTGAGGTAGTAAAAACTCATAGGATGGTTATATCCCAATGAAATACATTACGAGAATAGCCCCCTCTCCTACTGGTGATATGCATCTAGGTACACTACGGACTGCATATTTTAATTACCTTGCAGCAAAGGCATCTGGTGGTACATTCATCTTACGCATAGATGACACTGATAAGAATAGAAATGATCTACAGTCTCTTAATGATATTTATGATATTTTTGGTTGGTTAAATTTAGTACCAGATGAATTGATTAAACAATCTGATAATACAAAATCATATAAAACATTGGCAGCAGCTTTATATCTTGACGGACATGCAGTTGAATTAGATAATGGGGCAATTGCATTAAAGTATCCAGAAGGTATGCCTGATACATGGGAAGATGAAATTGCTGGAACTATCACCATTTCCGACACCAACAAGGAACAAATACATAAACGTTTAATTCTTCTTAAGGGGGATGGCAGCCCTACATATCAATTAGCATCTACAGTAGATGATTGGCAAAATAATATCAACTACATTATACGTGGTGTGGATCATATATCTAATACACCAAAGCAACTAGCAATATGGCATTGTTTAGATATTCTTGCACAAAAAGAAAATATAACAAATTCATTTCCTAAATTCGCCCACGTAGGGTTACTCTTTCAAAATAAGAAGAAAATGTCAAAGAGGGATGGGGCATCCTCTGTATTACAATATAAGAAACTAGGATACAGTCCAGAAGCTATTTTAAATTTTGTATTGAAGATGGGTTGGTCTGAAAAAGGTGGAAAAACTATAAATATAATTCCCAAAGAAATGGCTGAAGAGATATTCCTCACACAAGGGCAAATGCGTAATCAGAATTGTAATCTTGATGTGGATAAATTAGAATTTTATCAGAGGAAGTATAAGTAGTGGATTCTTTGTACCGAGATGTAGATATAAAAGATATTAAAATTTTACTAAGAGAATACGAAGAAGAGGAATTATTTAAACTAATAGAATTACATTTAGAAAATTATAAAAGATCAGATACAGAATGATTTGACATAAGCAAATAACTATGATATACTCTTTATACAATAAAGAATAACTCTAGTTAAGAGGTTTTACACACTGAAAATACTCCTTAAACTAGACGTTTGGGGTTGAGCTTCCCCATTATCAGCTCACTATGCAAGTTCGGATAAACAACAGGAGAAAAAAATGCCGAACCATATTCGCGTTAGTAAAGAGTCCAACTCCAACCTCATTACCCGTGATAAGCTCAAGGTTGGACAAGTGTACCGAGTAACTAGTGGTAAGCACAAGGATGCCATTTATGGTTTCATTGGTGTGTCCACCATTCCTCCCTCTAATGAAGTTCGTTATCGTTCTATGAACTTGAATTCTGGGGAAATGGCTAGTACTTCTAGTGTTGAAAACAAGGTTGAAGTCGTTGGCACGTTTGTCTTCGATGTCACCATGCAAGAAGATTTTGCTCATTTAGCAAAATAAGTTTGTTTGTTTTAGTATTCAGGGGGTGTGGTTATATGCTGCACCCCCTGTCTTAAACTTTTATTCTATAATAATAATAATAAATGAATAGATGAAAAAATATATATTTATGTCTTTCTTTGAGTATCGTTCATGGTATGTTTTAAACCAGAAGCCAAAACATAGAATGCTTATGGAAATAAATAGCAAAATAATCTATGTTTTTACAAAGGAGTTATCAAGGTGCTAAGAGGAACAATTAAAAATAAGAATGGTAAAAACGTTTTATCAAAAGATATTTTGAAATCTATTTCTAAGATGAGAATAGAACAAGATAAAGAAATTGGTAAAAAGATTGTAGAAGAATTATATGTACCATATTTGAATAATGAAACGTTTCTAGCTGCAAGTAGAATAGTTAGATATCATCATAAAAACTTTGTAAAATTTTGGAAGCAGGTTAAGGTATCAAGTGCCCTTAAAAGTAAGATAAAAAAGAATGGTATTCCATTTTTTGTACCTCTCATTGATGGTAAAAATGTAGACCTTTTGGTATTTCCAAATTTAAAAATCAACCCATTCTCTAATGATATTAACTACACCTCATGGCTATTTAACCCTGATCCCCTTCTACCACTTATTAAATCAATGGAAGAAGAAAGCCAAAGAAAATGGGAAACAGTACAAAGATCAATAAAGAATATTAAGGTACGGCAGGAGCAATCTGTAGGTAGATACTTAAAAAGATCAGTGTATGCTGATGAAGCAATTGAAAGTAATAAACTAAGAACTATGACAACAAATATTGTACAGAGCTTTATGCCTCCAGAAATTGTGTTCTGTAAAACACCTAAAGACTGGCAAAAGATGTACGAAGAGGGTTCTGTTGGATCGTGTATGACGGATAGCCCTGGTAGACCGTGGACAGAGATACAAGGAGAGAGTCCAGATTTTCACCCAGCTGTATTTTATCACTATGCCCCAGAGATTGGTGGTTGTTTTATGCTAAGTGGCAACAAGGTTGTTGCAAGATGCATAACCACACATAGAAAAGACAAGAATATTTATACAAGAATATATAGTGCAAGTCCAAACCATAATAATAAACTACGAGAAGAATTAGAAAATCAGGGTTATATATCAAGCAGAGATTCTAAATTTTCAATCAATAAAGAGTTTAAAATTCCTGGGTTTAAACATGGTTCTGTATATATTATGCCCTTACCATATATGGATTTAGTTACTTTGCAATTAAACACACAATTTAATGAAGTAACTAAAGAATTTGAAATGATAAAAATAGTTGGTGATAAGAAGCAATCTTCTAGATCACAAGGAGGATATATCACAAGCAATTCTTTGGTATCCCATACATGTTATAATTGTGGTAACAAATTTAGTGACGGTTTATTTTCTGATTATGATAATAATTGGTTTTGTGGTTGGGGTTGTGCAAATAGAGTAGGATATATTAATGCAACAAGGTCAGATGGAGTAAATATTGTACAGCCAAAAACAGAATCATATCAAGATGCTTTTGCACCTAATGCATACTTTACAAATAGGCAATCATGTTCGGATAATGGTGGAAGACCAGCTATTACAGATGGGTTTATTTTACCAGAAATTGATGAATATACACCATTATCTGCTAATGGATATTCTGTTTGGGTAAATAATGTTAATTATAATATGGATTACAATAAATTAAATACTCTTGCCGAGAGAAGAATAGATGTAACAGACTCTAGTAAATGGGTTGAAACAGTGGGTGTTCCAGTATCATTTAAAATACCCAAGAAAGAAATGATATTAAACATTGATCCAGAAATAAAGCAAGAAGATTTCGTTAGGATATCAGTATGAGCAGAGCAACTAATAAGTGGTCAAGCAAATTAAGGGGAAAGAAGGTGAGCAAGTCAGCAAATTCTGTTGTACCTATTACAAAGGGTAAGACAAATGTTAAGGTTGATGCTGTTACTGGAAAGGTTGAAACTTCAAAGGGTAATCAAACAGCATTGGTAACATATAGAAAACCTATAGTGTCACCACTTGAAAGTACAGAAGTGTTAATAAATAGCTATAAAGAATTGGGGGTTCCTTTTGATTTATGGATGCTTTTAACTTTTGCAAATAATAACACAAAAGAAGATACAATTATAAATATTATAGCAGCAAGTATCAAACAATCTACTGACAGAAAATTAAGGGTAGATGGTAACGGCAATGCATCTTTTGAAATATTAGATAATGGTAAACTTTCAACTGTAATGTTTACAGCACATATGGATACTGTTAGTAGTGTTAATGATTACACTAGAATTCATTTAACAACAGGTCCTGATGCTAAAGATAGCGGCTTTCTAATTGCTAAATATAATAATGACCTTTCTAATAGGACAATACTTGGTGCAGATGATAAGGTAGGCTGCTATATCTTATTAGAAATGATAAAAGCAAAAATACCGGGGCTATACTATTTCTTCCATGGAGAAGAGGTTGGGTGTGTGGGATCAAGGGCATTAGTTGATAAAAATCCAGCTATCTTTAAAAATATCAATATGGCAATTGCTATGGATAGAAAGGGATATGGTGATGTAATAAATAGACAGGGGGGTAGTGTATGTTGTTCAGATGAATTCTCTAAAGCTTTAGCAACACAATTAAATGAACAATATCTTAATCATCTTGATACTGAACCAAAAGGTTTATACAGATGGTCGCCATGTACTGGAGTATTTACAGATACAGCTGTGATGACCAAGGTAGTACCTGAATGCACAAACCTATCAGTAGGATATTTTGCACAACATTCAGCTCAAGAGAAGACTGATTTAATATGGCTCAAAAAGATTTTACTACCATCAGTTTTAAATATTGAATGGAGCAAGCTTCCAGTAGTTCGTGATCCATTAAAGGTCATTACACCAACATATCAGGGTAGGCAGCAAGGAGATTACAGTTGGCAAACAGATGAATATGGTGCATATTATAATGCTTATCATGATGGTGATAAAGAAGATATGCACATTAATCTACCAAATAGTCTAGTACATGTTGAAGATTGGGAACCAATTCAAGGGCATCCTTATAGTCGATGGTCTAAAAAGAAAGTAACAGATTATGAATTCAAACAACGTATCAGAAAATGGTTGTACAAAAATGAAGAAGATTCTATTGAAGACTTAATGTCGGCTGTAAGTTATACATCTTCTACAGAAGAGGATTTAAGTCTTAAAGAAGAAGAGATTGGTGTATGTAAAGATGTCTTAACTGATGCACAAATGGTTATTTATTGCACAGCAATAGAGGCAGTACGAGATAACAATTACAAGTATATCACACCAGAAATGCTAAAGTTTATGCATGAAACTGATGTAGATAACATGTCTGGTTTCTTTAATATAGATTGGAAGAATAATAAATGGCACTTCTTTGATCATTCTAATCTAAGTTTTATTGATCAGGATGATAAGAAACTCTCTGTATATGGCAAAAAGGGTAAAAAGATAGCCAGAAAACATCTACATAAATGTGTTACTGGTACTAGGTTGTTTGTTTTATCTAATGTTCTTGATACCTATGGTGATACTTATGAACAAGAATTAAAATGGGTACATACCATTAATAAAGGCAAATAGATATGGATTATGATTTAGAAGATTTTGTTATAAATAAATCCCAAAGTTTAGATTTACTAGAATATGTAAGATGTGATTGCCCTATATGCCATAGAAAAAATACATTCTCTATTACTATGACTATCTTTGGTGTTTTATTCCATTGTTTTCACACAAATTGTGATACAAAAGGTATTGTAAAAGGTAATATTAAAAGTAGGGGGAGATTAATAAAAGACACATTAAATAAGAATACTATTCCTAAAATACAAGAAGTATTAGACATATCTAATTTTGATTTTAATAATATTAGTAATATTAGACCGACACTAAAAAAGTATCAAGTGTATTTTAATAGAAACAGAGCGTGTATAGCACTAGATATTAAAGAAAATCGTATAGTATTTTTTACATGGGATAGAGAAAGTGGAAAACCTCTTTCAGGAATAGGGAAATTATTAACTGGTTTTCCAGAATTTGGTGTACCTAAATGGAGAAAATATTATACAACAGAAGTATACCCTATTGTTTTTAATTATAAGACAGCATACAATAGAAAACCAATATATACTAAAACATGTGTGATAACAGAAGATGCATTTTCAGCACTAAGAGTAGCTAAATATCATGACTCTGCTGCAATTCTTGGTACATCAATGACTGATTTTCAGATTGAATATTTACATAGCTTAGGTTTTGAGAATATTGTAATATCTTTAGATAAGGATGCCCAAACATCTGCTATAAAATTATCAGAAACTTTGTCACCATATTTTAAAAGGGTATTGACATTACCTATAGATAATGATATAAAAGATATGAATGTAAATGATTTTGTAAAATATGCAAATAGTGTAACAAAAATAAGAAGAAAATTACATGCAACAAGAAATAATAAAGAAACTGCTTAGCAAAGAATTTTTCAATTTAAATAATAATATCCAAGTTATATTTCCATCTGATCTACAGAAAATTTATTCAATAATCAAAGAAGCACACTCAAAACATGCAGGTGATTTGCAATTAAATTGGATTAGAGATTTATATTTCTCTAAGTATCCAGCCCTATCAGCTAAGAAGAAGAAGCTTGTAGGTATTATATTTAATGATATAGATCATGTAGACAATGTTTCTGATGGCATAGCTTCTGAATATATCTCTTCTCTATATGATCAAAACTATGCTAATGAAATAATGTATAAGGCTTCTGAGGTTGGTAATGGTATGGGATCATTATCTGACTTAATGTCTTATATAAATCAAATTGAGTTTAAAGCAGAAATATCATCAATTGCTACTGTTGGATTAGACTTAGAAGAAATCATACATAAATCTTCACCAGAAGGTTTATACCCATTCAGATTGGAGACATTAAGACATGAAATTCCTGGCATTGGTCCTGGCAATCTTATTATTATTTTTGCTAGGCCCGAGTTTGGAAAAACTACATACTCGGTATATGAAGCTGTTGGCTTCCTTAAACAGGGGCTCACAGTGTACTACTACGCCAACGAAGAACCAGGATTTAGAATAGCTTTAAGGTTTGCCTGCTCCATCTTTAACAAAACAGCTGAAGAGATAGCTGAAAATATGACTAAGTACAAAAAAGAATATAAGGATATAACAAAGAATTTACGTATTCTTGATTGTATTGATGCTGATATCTCAGAGGCTGCACAACAGATAGAAGAAGATAAACCACACGTAGTATTCTTAGATCAGATTGATAAGTTTAAGATATCTGGTGAGTTTGCCAGGGATGATTTAAGATTAGGTGGTTTGTATGTAGCTTCTAGAACAATAGCTAAAAAGGGACCAGCAGTATTTGTTGTAACTCAATGTGGTGCAGATGGAGATGATCGCATGGAACTATCACCATC
>SDBT01018611.1_pt1 | contig 10911 bp, 17 predicted proteins | sample 2277101 | NCBI WGS metagenome assembly SDBT01 (sample SAMN10404973, study PRJNA504765) | marine sediment metagenome | isolation source: marine sediment core GS10_PC15, 103 cmbsf | place: Arctic Ocean: Southern Knipovich Ridge | collected 2010 | reverse complement strand
TTCGCTTTCGCTGTGCCCCCCACCCAGTACCTAAAATCGTGTAGATCAGCAGGTTTAGGCGGATACATAACAGACTTTTTGTTTGCTATGGACCTACCAAAAATACTATCCGGAGAGTTTGTACTCCCATCTGACTTGAACCCCAACACATGGGCCCGCTTCCATTGAGTCCTTGTAGGGACTGATAAATCTGGAAGTAGTTTCAGACTAACCTTAGGAGGTGCCATCATCCTCTGCTGGGTGGTTTCGGTAGTTCGTCTGGATTTTGTGGCCCCGGTTCTGTGGTCGGTGGGCTCTCTTCTGGGGTCTCAATAGCCTGCAAACGCGCATGAAGACTATCTGTTGTGGCCTCAAGTTCTGCCCATTCCTCTGGGGTTGGATCTCGGTCCTCTTTCACCATTAGCTGTAGCTTGCCCGTCAGTACATGGTACTGAGCCTTGATCTCTGGATATTTAGTCAGCATAAAGGCCAGCAGATCCATGATCCGAACCAACATCATCAGTTGTGATGCAGTCATTCACACACCCCCGTGGCAGTATTGCAGGCACCCGCCACCCAGGAGCCATCAAGCTCCAGTTCGCAGTACTCCTGTGTGACCGTAGGTCCAGAAGCACAGCTATCTGCGCCAACCTGACAGCAGGTCCCCATGGCAGCATCCTCTGGCATCAGCATAACCAGCAAGATAGCCACCCCCAGAGCAAGTCCCAGGAGTACCAATTTCACTATCCCACTCATTGTATCTCCCCTGCCAGAGCTGTTTCTAGCCGGACAGCTAGAGCCGCCAGAATGGTTGCATAAACCAGTAACTGGTTATCCCTAGACATCCCTGTGGACCTTAGTAACGTGAAATGAGCCGCCTGAATTGTGTCATAGGCCACCGCCTCCACTTCTTTTATTGTGGCGATAGTAGCCAGACTGGCGGTTGGACTCTCCGCATAAGCCACAGCCAAACCCAAGGCAATGTTATACGACCCCTGGGCAGCATAAAATTGCTGAGTCGCTGTTTCTGCCGTTTCAAATGGAGCTGTGGCGAAACAGCCTGCACATAGCACTGCCAACAAGGCCGCTGTGTACACCTTGTACACTTTGCACACTTTGTACATTTGGACCCCCTGTGTCAGAACTTCCGTGGTGACTTTGAAGCGAAGATTCCACCTATGAACATCCACATTGTGGCTACAGCTGTAACCAGCCCGTCCAGATTGGCGGCGGCATCCGATTCGAATGCATCACCCAATTGGATACCGGCTGCATTCAGGCCCCACATCAACATGATTATGAAAGCCCCCTGTAGGCGGCGGCTACGAATGGGCGAATCAGGCGCAAGAAAAGTAGGCATACTCATTGAATTACCCCCCAGACCATTACGTGGTCTACCTAGACTCTACTCATCTATGTGTACGGACTCAAGCGGGGGGAGCTGATTTGGAGATAGTCTCACGAACACGGTGACTTAAAACGTCCAGATCTAGGTTCCCATGCTCATCTTTCGGCAATGGCAATATCAGCTTACGTTTGAGGTCTGTACCGTCGATACGAAAAACCTGAAGAACCAAACGATCCTTATCCAAATTCAGTTCCAAGACTTTGTAAGCTATCTCCGATGCTACGGCGGGGACAGGTGCACTTGAGTTCATCTCTTCCGGGTTCTTTACCCCTGCTCTTCCCAACGAAGATCTTTGTCGGGAAGCATGATACTTTTGACTCATTGAGTCTCCTGTACTCCAACACGGGCTTCAATTTCAAACTTACGTTTTAGACCCGCACCTCCATCCGCAATGATCTCTACGGTCACTACCTGACCTTTATCTAGGGCCAGGGTATCGCTTAGATTACCCCGGTAATCACCGTCGGATGCAGCGACATAGCCCAACGTAAGGGGCCACGTTTGCCCCGTTACTTCTGTGCCTGCCCGGTCTAATACACGCGCTGTTACTGTTGCGTTGTTGATGAACGCTAGAGTCAACGCATCCTGGAGCCCATCTAACTCTAAAAGGTTGTCGGACTCATGAAATAGAACCCTTACGACCGACATACAGAACCACCCCCACGTCCGCAGGTTACCTGTTATTGATGGATATGTCCCCATCCAGTGTAGGCTTCACATCCGTCTTTCCTTGGGCTGCACTTCTTATCCCAACTTCGGCCTTCTGAACCGCTGCCTGTAAAATCTGAACCGCCTGAGTTGCTGCTCTCATAATAAATCCAGCATCGGTGGTAGGCTGGAGTTTAGTCAGGGCCATTGCTGCTGGGCGCAGAATGATATCCCCAATGAGAAAATCAAATACAACGGCAATCAGTCCCGCCAGGCGCATATAGCCAGGAACTCCAGGTACTACGGCATCTCCTCCCGTAAAACTCACAACTCCAGGTACAACCACAGCTACACCTTTACCCGATCACCGATCATCTTCTTGGCATCCACAAAGGCAGATACAGTGCCTGTAATCCTGGTCCCGGTCTCATCAAACAGATTGAATCGGACTACCTCAGATCCCAGGTCATCGTATAGAACCTCCTGCCAGCCAAGCGCATCAGCCCCCGTCAGATCAATCCGCTTGCGTGTGGCAGATGCCTGGTGCATTTCAAGCAACCGCGTGGACTCAGTAGCTGTCAACCCTGACACATCCGTAACAATCAACCCTGCGCTGTTCGAAGGGATCACAGAAACCTGATTCAGATTCAGCACGTCCGTCAGATTATTGTTTGAGCCAGTCAGATTCACCCGGTATTGCAAATCCTCAAAAGTAATGGTGTACCCGTTGATAAACTCAATCGTGCGCGCGTAGGTAATACCCGAAATGACAACCTCGGTGTTATGCCGAGTGGGGGTGTCGTAGACAATTCCGGTCTCACTTTCCATAAGTGCATTAACATCAGTCCGCAGTTTAGTTTCTGTATCAAGTTCGAACAGAGATCCCCCCAATGGGGTGAGATCCGCCTGCGGGATGTTGATGACCTTGGCTCCAAAATCAATGGTGATTGCCATTGCGGGCCTTCAGTTCAGCGCCTAGACGAGCTATTTCCGCGTTGTACTCCTGACGCTGAGCATTCATGGTGGTTACTTCCTGCTGCAACATGGCGTTATTAGCACGAACGCCCTCAGACAACTTGATCAACTGTTGCTCCTTCAGTTCACAGAGCTTCCCCAGCTTATTACGCTCGTCCTGGATCAGAGCCGCAGCATGATTCATAGTCGAAGCCAGCTTCTCCAGATAGGTGATCTTGTCGCTGTCGGACTTTTCGCCATACAGCAATCCCCATTGGATCTTGGGCGGACGTTTCTCGATCAGGTTGGAGTCGAGGCGTCGGAAGCCTGCGGTAACTAGATCATCATTCATCGAGAACTAGCCTCACATTAATGGTAAGTCCCGCACTGGTACTAATCGTGCCAGCCAGGGCGAAGTCCTTGAAACGGGGAGAGGCTGACGACTTACGTACAGCCCCCTTGACCGGTTGAGCCAATACAAATGTGCGGGACGCTGAAATATCCCCGTCTACATTTGTCAAGCCACTCAGGATCGCCCCGGAGGATATGATCGTCCCAGTAGCTGGGCTGTCTGGTGTACCAGATACTGTGTAATCATAGGCGTTGGTAGTCGTGTTCGTAATAACGAATGGCCCATTGTATTCCTGCTGATCAGCTCCACGGATTACAACTAGGTCATTATCGTCCAACCCATGAGCGGTATGAGCAACGCTAGCCGTCGAACCTGACCGGGTGATAGTCACGCTTTCATTGAAAGGGAAATCACCAGCCCCGCTACTGGCTTCGAGTAACACCCGTGCATTCTGGAGGTCCACAGCCAGATTGTCCTGCACGTTGATGAGCGTGGTAACTGGATCAATTACGATGGTTACAGTCACACCAGCTGCATCATCGACGCTGAACGCACCATCCGTCGTACAACCAACTAGATTCAGCGTGATGTTCCCAGACGTGTCATCAAACCGGAAAACAGATCCATCCACGTCATCACTTGAGCTGAACCCGATGAAATTACAGTTACGGAGCGTCATCATGGACGGAACATTTGTGCCAAAACGGATGGCATGGTGGGCATTCGTTCCCTTCGAAAAAGTCATGCCATCCATTTCGCCATCAGGATCTACGGTCTCATCGTAGAAAAGAGCACCCTCATCTGCGGCTACGTTGGATACCAGGATGCTACATCCGTTCATATCAGCGCCGTTATGATCTACCCGGTCACAATCAGAGAAGATTGTATCGACGCAGAACCGGCTTGTACCTCCAACCAATGGGGCCTGAATTGCCCCCAGCCCTGTAAGCGAGCACCCAGTAAGTTCTAGGGTATCTATATCAGCCGAAGACATATCAAACTCGGCACGGGTACCGGTATTGATTATGGCCACATTAGAAATTACGAAACTACCGGTATCCGTGGAATTCCCAATCACACGAAACGGGAAATGCGTGACCCCAACCGCATGGCCTCCGGCATTGTCACCAATCCAGAACCACTGCTCTCCATCTGCGGTGAAGTAGTGGTCAGCACTAGCTGCGGATTCTCCCCATTCGGTAGGGCCAAAGAATAGAAACTGACTACCGAGAGGATTTGAGATCAGTCCCCAGCCGTTGGTTACATCATCGCCTTGCACATCGACCATAGTCTCCGGTGTACCTGAAGTCCCACCATTGATAGTCAACGCATAACTGTCATTGGCAATAAACGCGAAGTAGTCCAGGAACACATTGGCTACGTTACCCTGGGCTTTGGCAAGGTGAATGGCTCCGTACCCAATCGTTGTAATGGCAGTCAGAGTAAGGTCCGCCTCGACCCCGGCCTGGACAGTGAAAGTTGCAGGGAGGTTAGAGCAGTCCAGCTTATAGGCGTTGAAGTACGGAGCGAGTGGCATACCAACAGCGTCATTGCCACCAACGTCGTAGGCAATTCGATCCGTGCCATCCCCGATTAGAAACTGTGCGCCACCACCCGCAGCGTTAGCGGTCAGGTTGTCTTTTACAAGCAGGTACAACGTTGAATCAGACCAATCCAGTGAGAACGTACCCGTGTTGAGGCTGTCCTCAGTAGTAAACGCCTCTTGGTCGCTATCACTGATCTGACTCTCTATCGAGCCAGAACCCTCGTAGCGCTGCCCAGCCAGGGTATTCAGTACAGGGGTCTTGTCGCCAACCCACAAAGTGGCTGCGTTGCAATCGTTTATCTCTGTTCGGTTATCAACACTCACTGCCCGTGCCTTACACCTAAGGCGAGGGCTGCCGCATTGACGCCGTAGAGATGAGACCTACCCGGTGATTGTATGCGGTACGTCTCCCCAGCAGCTGCGTGCTCAGCATTACCCTCGCTGGTGTTGCCGAGTACAACGACGAGATCACCGGTAGGAAGCTCGCTGAGCGTCTTGGTCCCACCCGGCTCCAAAAACACCCGAGAGCCAGACGGGGCCGCAGCTAGTGCTTCCTCCATCGTCTCGAAATGACGAGCCTTATTAGTGGGTGGGTTCTCCACTACAGGTACGAACATGAAGGCAACCTGCGATGGATCTAGGAAAAACGCTCCCTTGATCTGGGTCCACATACGCCACTCCAATTCGGCGTCCATTTGCATCGTGTCCCACCTGATAATGAACGTGACCATTACGCATCCGATGTACGTACCGCCGCCACACTCTGAGGAGTTGACAGGAACTGTGCGGAGGTAGCCTCAAACGTCTTGATGGGCGTCCCCCCTCCGTCCCGTACCCGTACAAACAGGTCTCGGTTCGTACCGGCATGGACACCTGTGAACGACTCTTCAGTACTCCCCGCAAGAACATCAATAAATGCGAGGAACACCTGCTGGTTGACAGCAGCCTGGTTCGCTCCAGTGAAGTCGGTAGACGCGATGGTAAACGTGTCAACGCTATCGTGAGACGTGTAGTCAACATTCCTGTAGATACCTGAATCCAGCTGTATGCGGAGTGCTGATACCTGCCCAGATGTCCCTGTATTGGGCCAGTTGACCTCAGCCGCAGGCCACGACACGGTGTCCGTACCTGTCTTGACTACGACTGCAACCTCGGACCCTCCATTGAGAATAGTCGCTAGCAGCCACTGACCGGTGTCGAGCAATGACCCATTTCGTGGACCGACCAGCACCCGATCTTCACCGGATACCAAGCCCGTGACTTTGAACTCCACGTTATTCGGTGGGATACGGGGGGCATCATCGAGCGAGGTAAACCGGTCTGAGGAGTTCACGTCATCTGGATCGAAGCCAATCCCATAGGCACCGATGATATTGGACCCCGTAGAGGTGCCCACATACTCGGGACTGATAGTCCTTGGGTTGAGAACAGCAGTTGCATCAACCAAGTCGGCCAGTGGATCACCACTCGCGTCATCACGGCGGATACGGCTGTCTTCTACAGGGTTGACACCAGTGAGTACCTGTAGGTACAGCTCGCCATCCACTCCGTTGTCATCCTTAGCGAGTAGGATGCCGGTGCCACCTCCCAGGTCTTCGTCTTCGATAGCACCACCAGCGACGTTGATCGCTGCTGTGGCCCCCGAGATGAGTCCCTCAATGAGATCATTGTCGTCAATAACGGCAGCTCCAGGAGTGTCGAGGGCGACGATCAGTTGATCAGTCCCCTCATCATAGAGCACGATACCGCCAGACTTGAGGGAGCTATCCCCATCATCCCTGAATGTGACTTCTTCACCAGGGAAGAACGGTCCAGCTGTCAGGCCATCGTAGTCCACCTTCGTGCCCCACAGGACGATGTTGTCTTCGGCTACACCAGTCCCAATCTCTCCGTCGTACCCTACCTCGATACTGATGCCTTGCAGCAGCTCACCGGGTACGCCGTGGATGGAGGGAGAGGACTTCACAGTGATGTCGATGTCGTCAGTGGCACTGGCTACCCAGCCTCCGTTCTCATCGGCCTGGTTCATGGTGGAGTCCACATCAGTCGATGCTCCCTGTAGGGAGAAGTTATCGCTGCCCCCACCATTCGGGTGTCGGAACACAGCGAAGTACATAGCGTTGGTCAGATCGAGGCCTGCGGACTGATCGGTCCCATCAGAAGGGTCCTTCAGGTTGAATCGAAAGATGACCTCTGCGTAGGTGCCGGTGATGGCGCTGGCGAGAACAGGCTCAGACTGGGCCAGGATGGCGCCTGTAGGCTTATCTAGCTGGGAACCCGTATCATCGGAATCCAACAATTCACAATGGATAGGGCCTGTGGGTGCACCTGCCAGAATCTTGATGTTGGCCCGTACCTCAACAATCTTCTCTGTACCTGACAAAGGAATGAAGCTCTGGCCCTGCCCAAGAGTCGTGCCATCATTAATAACGAAGTCAGCTCCAGTAGGAGCGCCCTGTGTGGAGTCCGCTTCGTGGGCTCGCTGGGAGATCCACTTCGTGCGCTCGTAGGTGTCATTGATGGTCTGCGTGCCTTTGTCCCACTGGGAGTAGAACTCCTGACCGGCAGCACCTGTTTTATCAATGTCCAGCTCCTGGAACCCTTCCGTGTTGACGATGCTAGTGTACCCGGCCAGAGTCGCATCGATCGTGGTGTTGAAAATGTCAGCACCATTACCAATCGCAGCTACGGAGTTGCCGGTACCAAGCGTGGCTGGAAAACGTCGGTACTGATCGCCCAACTCTCGGGCCAGTACTGTAATCCGCTGACCATCAATCTGTGACCCGGCAAACTTCGACTTAACGAGATGGCGGGAAAACACCAGAGACGGTGCAGCCTCAGCATTGATACCGACTCCCCAGAACGACGGAAGGATCTTACCGTTCTGTAGGATCATGTACTCGGTACCGCCCTCTACCGGACCAATGAGCCGAAGCCCTGAGTACAGAGTCTCCCCGGTTAGCGTCGGTTCCGTCTGTGAAACTGAACCGTTGTAGAGATGAGTTGCAAAGGTATCGTCGATATTGAACGGACTGTTCAAAGTAACGATCTGGTCCGTCGAACGGTTGAATGGAGTCGCTACGGTAATATCAAGAAGATCATCCCCCGCAGCCTGCTCATCGTCCTGTTTATCCATCAAGTATTGGATAAACTCCAGTATCGTATGCAGCGGTGTTGTTGCCGCGCCCGTCCATCGAATATCCCCATTCGCAGCAATGGAAACATCTCCGTCAACTATCGCTCCCATGATTCACCCCCAGATCAGCTAACTCAGCTCAACAGATGTAAAATGCCTGATTTTGCGTTTAGTTGCTACCCAGTCGTATGCACTCAAGTTCAATTAGCGGTTGGTACTTACACTTCCAAGCTACTAGGTGATCTTCAGTTTTGCCTTGGCGGCTGCATTAAGTATGGGTCTCCCTAGCAGCTTGGAAAAAATAGTAACAGTTCCTCTGAGAACTCCGTGAACCACATCCTGCCAGCGGTCCAGATATAGATTTACCTTAAGTACTGCGCCGGGCACGGCTTACCTCTCAAATCAGCGAAGCTACACAAGCGTTACCCAATGAGGATCACTCTGCGCTCTGCTGCTACAGCTGCGCCTGGGTCGAAGTTGCTTGAGTCGTAGCCGAACATCGGCTGCACGGGTGGGTGATCAGCAAGGGCGGGAAGTCCGTTCAGGCTCTCCAGTGTCGCATTGTTCCCGAATCCAGATAGATCGGGCTCGGGGTCAGAGACTCCGAATATCGGCCAGTAGCCCTTCAAGTTTAGGGGCTCAATCCGCAGGGGACATACACCCGCAGCGAGTGAAGCAACTTGGCTGTCGCTGAGCGCGACACTCCAGATAGCAGCCTCGGCGACTGTGACGTCCGAGCCACTGACAGTCGCCACATCTTCATTCGGGCCTGCACCAATAGCGAGTAAGTCAATCCCGGTTGGCTCCGCAGTGTCAGTAGTATTTTGAGTCCCCTTGACACCATCCGTATACATGGTTCGGTCGGAGATGCTCGCATATACACCGCATCCATGATGCCACTTGTCTATCGTCGTGACTCCAGGGCCTAGAGAGGCAGCCGTAGTTGCGCCCGTTTGTGAGAACATTTGATGCCAGTCAAGGTTGGGAGTGCCGCCCCTGTGTCGCACCCAATGCCACTCTTGGGTTGTGCTGGTATTGCCAAGGCCGATGAAGGTATCCCAACGCGATGTATTTCTTTGAACCCAAGCTGCCATTGTAAACGGCGGGACGGTTAGCAGGGTCCAGTTTGCCACCCTCATGTAAGCATCAATATCGCGCACGCACTTGCGGGCCATCAGGCGTCGTTGTACCTGAAGAATAGGCCCGTCAGGTGGAAGTCGAACGTGGTGGTGTCCTGATCGTCGTCGCGGAAGAAGAAGAAGAATACTTCGTCACCCTTTACAAACGCCGAGCTTGGTGTGAGTGCAATCGTTTCCTCGTACATCTCTTCTATTGCGTAACCTGTCCATGTACCATTCTCTGCAAGATCAGCGGCCTCAAGGGCTACGTCTACAGTCTCCGAATCTGCCACGGCTACTATCTGCATCCCGAAGGCAAGGTCGTTCGCAGGCGTCCCACCCAGAGCGCCACGTATGACCAGAATAGGTGTATCGACGTAGCCTTGCGGGATATTGAACTTCCCGTTGATACCGATGTCTGTCCCGGTTGGCGCCAGCATAGTTATGCCAAGCAGATTCTTGAACACAGCCGTCCCAAGGGTCATCGCTGCCTCTAGTGGTTCGACGAAGATGTCCCCGCTGTCGTCTGGTGCCACATTCATGCCCAGGATTGGTAAGTCAATCGTTGCCAAGTCGTATCCTCCTACCAGAAACGTCAATAGGTCGATTTCTTTGGTTGCCATTATTCACTGAAGAACTTTCGCTGCATCCAGGCTTTGCTGAGCTTCTTTGCCATCGGGTTCGTAAGAGTGACACCCGCCGCCGCGTCAACGTCAGTCTTGACAGCTGCACGGTTAGCCTCAAAGTTGTCCTCTATTGCCTGCAACGCAGACTTCCATTGCACCTTGCTGAGCGCGGAGACTCTAAGCTCCTGACGGCCTACAGGATCTTGTCTGATAAGGCGACGGATCGCTTTAAAGTCGTCGTTAGTTAGTTCTGCCATCTACAACCTTCCTCTTCGCAGCCATACTCCATAGATGCTTGGCCTGCGATTCTGTTACCTGAAAACCTTCCACCCCACGCCGATCAGCCCAGCTCTTCGCCTCGGGAGTGAGGAATAGGACTGGATGCTTACGCAGCTCAGTCGGCATGTCGCGCTTAAGCATCTCGGTCACCATCACCTGCCGGGTACGGAAGTACACGAAGGCACTAGCCACACCTGTCGAGAGGAACCCGATGAATGTCCTACGCTTCAGATCAATCATAGGTATATCTCCAGCACACACTCAACCGGACTGCTGTGACGACCGTGCCCACGTTCACATCGAGCAGATGGTCCTGGGCAAATGCGGCATCGCCCGCAAAGCTCGTATCTGACACACCCGAAGTCGTGCAGCTGATGTCGCTACCGTTCACTCCTGTTGGACTGCCATCATCATTCGTCAGCTCCAAGCCCACAGTACCAGCATCCGTCTCGCAGAATATCTCCGTGATCGTTACGGCGGCGGGAGCCCGCCAGACGGTGTTGAGATCCTCGTCCGTCACGGGGATCTCGATGTAGGCACAAGACACCGCTGTCTGTGCCGCTGCCGATGCACCCGTTAGGGTCACGGTACCTGATCCCGTCTGATCCATCGTTACCGTACCTTGGGCGAACGCCAACCACGGGACCAGCAGGACAACAGCGACGAGTCGTATGTTACCTAAGAGTCCAGATAACATTTCTCTATCTCCATTCGCCTGTTGATGATCCAAGCTAACGGCAACAGCGGCCAAAGCTTCCACAACCCCATCACAAGCGACGGTCGCCTTCTGGGTGAGGCCGCATCGAAGACGACGACGATGCCGGTCGAACGAGTGGTGTCGAATTCGAAGTCAACCTGATAAGAC
>SDBT01018610.1_pt1 | contig 10911 bp, 4 predicted proteins | sample 2277101 | NCBI WGS metagenome assembly SDBT01 (sample SAMN10404973, study PRJNA504765) | marine sediment metagenome | isolation source: marine sediment core GS10_PC15, 103 cmbsf | place: Arctic Ocean: Southern Knipovich Ridge | collected 2010 | reverse complement strand
ACCTGGGGCGCATACGTGATGAAGCCCGACGGCACCAACGCTATCTGGTTGCAGTCGTGGCCCGGCGGCGAACCTTCTGCCGACCGCGATTATAGAAGAGGACACCTCATCCGCAATATGCTGAGCGCCTTTCGTTGGTTGGCGCTGTGCACATGGGACCAGTTCGGAGGGGGTATGCGCCACGCCGCCTGGCTTGAGATAGTCAAAGCGATGGCGAACAACGGATACCTGACTCAGTTCAACGATACTCACCACGACAGCCTGCTGCCCGACGACCCGGACTATTCCCGGCCCTACTACGCCAGCCTGGAGCAGTACAATACGATGGAGATGGCGACCAGTTTAGCCGACTTTTTCAGCGAAAAGAGCGCGGTCAGCTACAAGATAAAACACGCGCGCTACGGCGCTTGCGGTTACGTCTGGTGGAAGTTATACAATCAAGGGGATAGCTTTATCCGTTCGTTCAATTCTTCTTTAACCGATGCCTGGAATGTCCACTGCGATAAATTCGGTCCTGACGATGAATACCGGCCAATTTACGACGATTTATACAAACTGGCTGCGGCGGCTTATGAGGATAGTACCGGCCAACCAATACACGAATTTGAAGGATGGTTCGAGCGGCAACCTATATTAACCGATAACGTAACCTATGGCCACCAACTCCTCCTCACCGCCGACAGAAACATCGCTCGGGTTATTTGCTACGAACGTATAGACCCTTATTGCGAAATCGCGGATGATCCATACGAAGGTACTATCAATGTTATAAAGAGAAACTCATACGGAAACGGTGCTCTTGAGGAATTCGCTATAACACTTACCGGCGGTATAGGAGAACAAGAATTCAACCTGCGTGGTTCCGGTGAGGGTTTTGTATTCGACACTTCCGTAAACATCGGAATAAACGAATTTAACCGTCGCGATTATGTTTACGGGGGGTTGACGAACGACCGGAAGAAATTTTACGGAGTGTTACCTTTCGAAAACCCGGATAATCCGTTCGGTACGCGGCCGGCCGCCCTTTCATTAGGAAATATGGTTGTTTGGGATGACGAAGGCCATTCCCACGTATTAAACGATGTATACCAATTGGGCGGTAACGGCGAAATCCGTTGGTTCGATTTTAACTCGGACCTATGGCCCGGTTTCGACCCTTTAGAGACGGAAGTTATTCACTCCCGTTTTGAACCTTCGCACCCGGGGCTATTCAATTTCAAGGATGATGAAGGAACTCAACATAACGGTGCTTTCCCATTAGTACAGGAGTACGAATTTCGTCGCGATTCCGGCGAGTACGGGTTATATCGAGCTTTCGTACCTCAAGAAGAATTTATTACGGATGGGAACGAAAACGGGATTGACGACGAAGCGGAAAAGGAATTGATGGAAAGATTTAAACCAGTAGTCCAAATGCATTTACTTAATCACCTTCACCCCACTAGAGTTGAAACTATTCTGCACAACGGAACTGTAACCCTTTGGCATTTCAATGTTGTGGGCGGGAGAGAAATATGGAGTTATGAACGTATCGACGAAAATAACGTTGAGGATATATTCGACGCCTATGATTTCGATTGGCATTTTGACCCCTCCTACGAATTTACGCTTACTTTTGGCAGGAACCAACCCGACGACACCACCACAAAAACCTATTGGTGGGGCGAATGGAATTATACACAGGGGAAGGAGGGTATTTACGACAACACCGCCATCTACGCAAATGTTTTTCGTGAAAATGGCCAAACGATAATCCAATACTGGTTCTATTATCCCTTCAACGATTGGGGAAATAATCACGAGGGCGACTGGGAACATATTAATGTAGTTTTATCAAGTTCCGATCCGTATAATTCCGGTATAGTAAAAGCCTTATATTATTTCCACGAACATTATGGCGAGCGTTCAAGGGACCAAATTGAAATTTGGGATGAGCAACATCCCGTGGTTTATGTCGGAGGTACTTATTTCTGGTTACCTAAAGGTAATAACCGAAATGTACCGTTAAATAAATACGGGGTGAATAGTGGCGATCGAAGTATCGGCGACAGGGATCGTTTATCGGATTCTTTTAATAACACGCCGGAAGGTGAAGATGGATACGGAAATTGTTCTGGAGGTAGTTACTGGGCTCCCGGTACTTACGAGAACGCGGGCCACGCAGGTGCTGATGAAAGGGTAGATGGTGGCGGGGATTTATATTACCCTTATGATATCGATTTAATATACCTGCATTTTGAGCAAAACGAGGATAATTTCGCCCCGGGTGAAGCCCCCGGTGATAATTTCTGGCGGGATTTACCCGGCGGATGGGGTCGCCCTGGAATGTATTTACATATGAACCTCGCAGGGGATGCACCCGTAAGCCCTTATTGGCACGAATGTTTTGAGATATATAAGGCCCCTGGTTATACGGGGTGGCACGGGACTCCTAAAACTATGGCGGGTACGGCTACCGACGAATCATCTTCCAACTCCACCCCGGCCTTCCCATTCGCACTGCACCAGACGGCTCCAAACCCGGCTAAAGGCGGTTCGGTCAACTTCGCCTTCTCCGTTCCCGAAACCTGCGAAGCTAAATTAACGGTTTACGACATTAAAGGCCGTATAATATCCATTCCTTTTAAGGAAAAGATAGTACCGGGCGAATATTCGGCTGAATTGAGTACCGCCTCGCTCCCCGCCGGCGTCTACCTATACCGCCTCGAAGCCGGTACGGATGTTGCGGTCAAGAAGATGGTGATTACGAAATAGACGTAGATACATAATCAAACGCAAGGGGCCAAAAAGGTCCCTTTTTTTATGATTTAAACGATTGTTTTTTAAGCGATACTTTGCTATATTCCGTCCATTATATCGGCACCCGGAACCGAACAGGGGTTAATATGAACAAACGAACTATAATCGTATCCATAGCGGCGGCAGCGCTCGCCGTACTGCTCACCTTCTCGCTCTCCTTCGCCGGCGGCAGCGGCGACCAGGAGAAAATCGAAAAGCATCTGGAGAAGGGCAACGACTACGCCGCCGAGGGTAATCTCGACAAGGCGATGACCGAGTTCAAGAAAGCCCTCGCGATTGACCCGACCAACCCGCTGGCGCATAACAATATGGGTATCATCTATAAGCGCCGCGGGCTTTACGTAACCGCGATAGACGAGTTCAAGCAAGCGCTGGAGGGTATGCCCAACTACTACAAGACCTACAACAACCTGGGCAACGTCTACTACGAGCGGCAGTACTACGACGAAGCCGAGAAGTTCTATCTGAAATGCCTCAAAGTGAAGCCGGACTTCGCCGAATGCTACTGGAACCTGGCGCTCTGCTATGAAGCCGAAGGTGAATCGGATAAAGCTATCCGCTATTTCAAAAAGTTCAAGGAGTTCTCCAATGACTCGGCCTACATTGGGTTGGCCCAGCAGCATATAGACGAGTTGGAAAATGCCCCCGGCGAATAGACGCGGATTAGCGGATATATGAAAGCAAAATCGTTCATACTGGTAATAGTATTCGCGACGGCGATTTCCGCCGCTGGAGATACGCTGGATTCCTTCGCCACCGGGGAAGACGCTTTACCGCCGGAGATGATTGGCGGCGGCACGGTAATTGACGCTTTCTCGGAGACCGAGGAATCGCGGGTATTCCCTATCCCCGAAGAAGTATTCGACACTTTTTCGCGTGGAAAAGAGGTATATAGAGACCGTTTTGTTAGCGCTTCTGACGGGGGGCCTGAGACACTGGACGCGCTGGCCCGTTCCGGCGACGAGCTAATCGAATACGAATTTATAACCGGGTTGGGCCTGGAAGGCGGGTACGGGTACGGTCCCAAGCGGGTTATAATATTGATGTACCATCGCATATTGAATTCCCCTCAGAACAAGTACGAGGTTTCGGTAGCCGACTTCCGCTGGCAGATGGAGATGATCCGCGATTTGGGGTTCGAGGTCATCCCCCTCTACCAGTTCTCCGAAGCGCTTCGGCAGCATAATCCCGACCTTGTCCCGGATAAAGCGATTATAATCACCATTGACGACGGTTACGACCATATTTATTACCACGCCTGGCCCATCCTGCGGGAGTACGAATATCCGTTCATATTCTATTTCTATACCCGCTACACGGGCGGCGAAGGACACTCGATGACATGGAACCAGATACGAGAGATGAACGACGATCGGCTCTGCACTATCGGCAGCCACTCGATGACGCACCCTAACCTGGCTAACCCGAAAAAAGCGGTGGGCGATTACAGCTCCTGGTTGTGGCGGGAGATCCATTCCTCGAAAGTGATTCTGGAAAACCAACTCGATACCGATATAGTTGATTTCTGCTGGCCCTACGGTTCGTTCAATCACGGTACATTAGAAGTAGGAATCAGGGCGGGCTATCAAACCTTCACTACCGTTGCTCCCGGCCCCAACGATATGTCAAGTTCGCCGTACTACCTGCACCGCTACGGCATATACTGGCATTGCAGCCGCGACCTGTTCGCCCGGATATTAGGCGGCAAACGAATCACGGACGAGGATTGGGAGTTCGTTCATTACGACGCGGAAAGCGACGTAGATTATTTTATCCCCTAATTAACCATCCGGCGTATAATATGCCCTATTTGATCTCAACGCATTTTCCGTAAATATAACGAAAATCCCGAGTATAAACTTGCTTTTTCATTAGTATTAGTCTATATTAGTCTTTATCTAATAGGCATAACCCCCGAAAACATAATCAGGTGGTCACTATGCGAAGCTTAACGATATTCGTACTATTTTCGGCTATGTTGGCGTCTCCGGCTTTCGCCGACGTCTATATACCGGGTTTGCAACTCTCGCCCTCGCTGGAAGAGGGTAAATGCAGCCGTTGCAGCGTCGGACACGTAGACGACGCTTTGTACGGCCAAAAGGACGTTACCCACAACTACGACGTCCAGAAGTACACCATTGATATCTTTATAGATGATAACGATGAAGAGATAGATGCCACGGTTACGGTTAACCTCGACGTAACCCAGAATGGCGTTTCCCAGATAGGACTGGACCTCGACGACGCCGCACTTACGGTTACGCAATGTCGCGTCAATGGGGCTTCGCGGAGTTTTACCCATACCAATAAGGAACTCACCGTGAGCCTGGGTGGTACGTATAACATCGGGGCGAACCTGGATATCGCGGTGGACTATAACGGTTCCCCTTCCGCCGGGCTATATTTCGAGACCGGGGAATGTATCACTTTTACCGAACCTACGGACTCCAAGTACTGGTTTCCCTGCTACGACCTGCCCAGCGACAAAGCTGAGGAGGGCGTCGAGTTATATATTGACGTTCGCAGCGATTGGGAAGTAGCTTCCAACGGTCTATTAATCGACACTTCAACGCCTGATCTGGGCCGTAAAGAATACCACTGGTTGCACGAGCATTCGATCGCGCAATACCTTATCGCGTTCGGCGCCAGAGACTACTACGAATTTGGCGACACCTGGGAAGGGATGCCCATAGATTACTGGGTGCTGCCCGGCCAGGAGAGCACCGCGCCGATATCGTTCGCCAACATGCCCGATATGTTCGGCCGGTTCAAGCTGTGGTTCGACGATTATCCCTTTAAAGACGAAAAATACGGGATGTATATGGGCGACAGCTTCGGCGGTGGTATGGAACACCAGACCAACACCATTATGGGAGCCTGGGTTGCCGACGGCGGCGACCACGACGGGATTATCGCCCACGAGTTGGGCCATATGTGGTGGGGGGATAATGTTACGTGTGGAACCTGGATGGATATCTGGCTCAACGAGGGCTTCGCCAGTTACAGTGATATGCTCTATTTCGGCTATGAAAACGGCGAAACCTCAATGAAATCTCGTATGAACTCCTGGGCTCAGGCTTATTTTAGCGAGGACGCCAATTCTCGCTTCCCGGTTTACGACCCGGACTATATGTGGGGAGCTACCGTATATCAGAAGGGCGCATGGGTGCTGCATATGATGCGTAATGAGATGGACTCCGACACCCAGTTCTTCAATACGTTGAAATATTATCGAGCCCAGCACGAACCGGACATCGCGGAAACCGCCCAGCTCGTAGACGACGTGGAGGATTATACGGGGGATGATTGGGACTGGTTCTTCGACCAATGGGTATATATGGCCGGTTACCCCGAGTTCGAATGGTCCTGGTCGGTTACCGGTACCAACGAAATTACCGTATTCGTCGAGCAGGTTCAGACGATTGACAGCGTAACCCCCGTATTCCAGACCCACATAGACTTCCTATTGGAGACCGATAACGGCGACGAGATACACACCGTCTGGATGCCTGACGACGAGGAGACCTTCGTAATAACCGCGTCCGCGCCGGTAACCGACGTCGAGTTCGACCCTAACGTCTGGTTGCTGTGCCAGGAGCAGGATGTAACCTCGGTTGAGATGGCCGGTTTCGCCGCTTACCCGGTACGCAACGGCATTAAGCTGGCGTGGGAGACCGAGGAAGAGTACGGCGACGTTTCGTTTAACATCTACCGCGAGGTCGCTGACCCATCCAAAACGGCGATAAGTACTAAACGGGTTAAGGTAAACGAGGAACCGATAGCGGGACAAACTCCCTACAGCTTCATCGATAAGACCGTTAAAACCGGCGTGAATTACGACTACTGGCTCGAAATCCTCGAACCGGATAGTTTGCCGCAGACCTTCGGCCCGGCTTCGGCTACGGCCCCGGCGGTCGTCAAAGCGTTCGAGCTTATGCAGAACCGGCCCAACCCGGCGAATGGCACGACGACCTTCGCCTTCGCCCTCCCGGAAGCCGCAAATACGGAGTTATCGATCTACGACATCAAAGGCCGTAAGGTTGATACCGTGATCGAAAGTAATTTACCGGCGGGCGAGTATGAAGTGGATTACGCTTGCGCCCTGCCCGGCGGCATATACTTGTATCGCCTCGACGCCGGCGGCGAAAGCGCCGTGAAGAAGATGGTGGTAAAATGACCATAACCCAAAAATTAGCGAGAGAACCCCGTGAAGGCGGGGTTCTCTCATATAAACTGAAGTAAATCTTGACATTAAAGAAATGCCCGACTATACTACCGGTAGCTAAAAGTAGTAAGTGGATATTCGAACCGATTAAATTAGGTGGGTAATACTATGCGTTCAGTACATTTGATAGTTTTGCTAGCAATATTCTCGTTTTCGGCGGGGGCGGTTTACATCCCTCAGCCGCCGGATCTAGATAGCGAGATGGAGATTAAGTGCAGCCGGTATCGCGAGTTCGTGGAGGAGCACGGCGAAATCGGTGGAACGAAGGCTTACCATAACTACGACGTCCAAAAATACACTATCGACATCTACGTCGACGACGCAAACGATTATATATCGGCGATTACGACCGTCAATCTGGACATCGAAGAGAACGGCGTTTCCCAGATAGAGTTGGACCTTGACGATGGCAGCCTTTCGGTGAATGAGTGCTTGGTGAACGGTACGCCGCGGAGCTTCACCCACGCCGGCGAACTACTCACCGTAAGCCTGGGCGGAACCTATAACATCGGTGATAATCTGGACATCGCCGTCGATTACGAAGGTTCACCGAGCGCCGGCGTACATTTCGAATACGACAGGTGTTATACATTTACCCAGGTTGTAGAAACCAGCCATTTCTGGTATCCCTGTTATAACCAATACAACGACAAAGCGGACGACGGGGTGGAGTTATTTATTAACGTTCGCGGCGATTGGGATGTTGCCTCAAACGGCCTGTTAGTCGGAACTTCGTCAACGAGCCCCGGGCGTAAGGAGTACCACTGGCTACACGAATACCCTATCGCCGTATATCTAGTAGCGTTCGTTGCCGCCGATATGTATTTCTATGAAGATACCTGGGATGGTATACCACTTCAAATATGGTCCGATTCGCCACAACCTAACATCGAAGATATATTCGATTTATGCAAATTCGAACTGGACAGTTTCAAATACCGCAGTGGCGATTATCCATTCGCCAACGAAAAAGTAGGATTAGAGGACGCGGGGGATGGCGGTATGGAACACCAAACGATTTCCAGCGTATATTCTTTACAAGGCGAGTTCATTACTGCTCACGAACAAGCCCACCAATGGTGGGGTGACTGCGTTACCTGCGACGGCCACGCGAATACCTGGCTAAACGAAGGTTTCGCCACATACAGCGAGATGTTCTACTGGGAAGACGCCTACGGTATGGGCAGGGTAAAACAAGAGATGATATCGGAAAGGAATGATGTAATAAACAGCTCTGTCGGTAAAACCCACGTATTGTACCCCGGGATATTCGAGGGACTGGCGTATTATAAAGGCGGTTGGGTACTCCACATGATGCGGCGCGAGATTGATAACGATACCCAATTCTATAATACCCTTAAGTATTATCGTTCCCAACACGAATATGGCAACGCCGCCACCCCCGAGTTCCATAACGACGTCGAAAACTTCACCGGAGATGACTGGGATTGGTTCTACGACCAGTGGGTTTATAAAGCTGGATATCCCGAATTCGAGTGGTACTGGACCAACTCCGGACCGAACGAAGTTACAATTCACGTAGAGCAGGTTCAGGATACGGTTACTTATCCGTTAGTTCCTATCTTCGAGACGCATATAGACTTTGGCCTCGAAACGGGTAGCGGAACTGAAATACACACCGTATGGATGCCGGACGAAGAGGAGACTTTCGTACTGACTGCGTCTGCGCCGGTTACCGACGTCGAGTTCGATCCCGATGTCTGGCTGCTGTGTACCGAGGATGAAACGACTGCAGTCGAAATGGCCGCCTTCACCGCCTATCCGGTACGGAACGGCATCAAGCTGCAATGGGAGACCGAAGAGGAGTACGGCGACGTCGCGTTCAATATCTACCGTGGGGTAGCGAACCCATCCGAGAAACCTATAAGCGCGAAACGGGTCAAGATAAACGAAGAGCCGATAGCGGGCCAATCGCCCTACAGGCTTATCGATAGGGACATCGTAACCGATACCAAATACGACTACTGGCTGGAAGCTATCGAAGCGGACAGCCCGGTACAGACCTTCGGCCCGGCGACAGCTACGGCCCCGGTGTTGGTCAAGGCGTTCGAGCTAATGCAGAACCGGCCCAATCCGGCGAGCGGCGTTACCACGTTCAGCTTCGCCCTGCCCGAAGCGGTGAACGCCGAGCTCTCCATCTACGACATCAAGGGCCGTAAGGTGGATACCGTAATCGAGAGCGATATGCCGGCGGGCGAGTATGAAGTGGATTACGCCTGTGCTTTACCGAGCGGTATATACCTGTACCGCCTCAACGCCGGCGGCGAAAGCGCGGTTAAGAAGATGGTTGTGAAATGACCATAATCCAAATATAACGGAGATAACCCCGCGAGAGCGGGGTTTTTCGCGCCGATAATTGGTTGATTTTCGTCGGGGAATCGGGTATCCTCTCTACCGAAGACTAACCTCTGGAGTTTTATTATGAAAATGGTACCGTACCTCTCATATATACTAATGCTCGCGTCGGTAGTCAGCAATGCCGCCGTATATATCCCCGGTTTGGAACCCTCGCCCTCGGCGGTGGAAGCAAAATGCGGCCATCGCGGCCCGGGAGGTATTGAGCCGCTTATGGGTATCGAACCTACCGCGGAGCATACCTACGACGTAAAGAAGTATACCCTGGACTTCTATATTGACGACGTCGCCGAGGAGATAGAGGCGACGGTTACGGTGAACCTGGACCTTACCGATAACCCGGATAGTGTACAGTTAGATTTCGATAATGTTGCTTTAACGATTTCGGCGCTTACCGTTGACGGTGTTACCCGCCCGTACACCCACGAGAACGAGTTGCTCACCGTAGATATCGGCGGCGGATACGCTATCGGCGACAACATTGACATCGCGGTAACCTACGCCGGCGACCCGCAGGCCGGGCTATACTTCGGAACCGATTTCGAATCCCCATTCGAGACCTGCTTCACCTTCGATGAACCGACCGACAGCAAATATTGGTTCCCCTGCTACGACTATCCCGACGATAAAGCCGAAGATGGCGCCGAATTATATATTGACGTTCGCGACGATTGGGAGGTCGCCTCTATCGGCCTGTTAATCGAAACGACTACTCCCGAACCGGGCCGCAAACGGTATCACTGGCTGCACGGACATCCCATCGCCCAATACCTAATCGCCTTTAGCGCCGCCGACTATTACCAGTTCAGTGAAACCTGGAATAGCTTACCGCTGGACTATTGGGTATTGCCGGAACAAGCTTTTACCGCGCCGATTTCCTTTGTAGACGTACCGGATATGTTCGACTGTTTTACTGCCGAGTTTGGCCCGTACCCGTATATGGACGAGAAATACGGTATGTATATGTGGGCGCGGGGCGGGGCAATGGAGCATCAGACCAATTCAGGAATGCGTTATACGACCGGCGACGGCGACGCCCACTATCATATAATCGCCCATGAATTGGCGCATCAGTGGTGGGGCGATAATATTACTTGCGCCACCTGGGCCGACATCTGGCTAAACGAGGGTTTCGCCACCTACAGCGATGCGCTATTTTACGAATATAGCGACGGAGCGGACGCTTTAATAAGACGGATGACAGAGTATAAAGATTGGTATTTTGGTGAGGATGACGAAGCCCGTTTTCCGCTGTATGACCCGGACTATATGTGGGGCGCTACTGTCTACGAAAAAGGCGCGTGGGTACTTCATATGCTCCGTAGCGAGATGGCTTCGGACGACCAGTTCTTCGGCGCCTTAAAATACTACCGGGCGCAACACGAACCGGATATAGCTACCACGGCCCAGCTCATCGAAGATATTGAGACTTACACCGGGGAAGATTGGAGCTGGTTCTTCGAACAATGGGTGTACAAAGCGGGTTACCCGGAGCTCGAATGGTCGTGGAC
>SDBT01018609.1_pt1 | contig 10912 bp, 12 predicted proteins | sample 2277101 | NCBI WGS metagenome assembly SDBT01 (sample SAMN10404973, study PRJNA504765) | marine sediment metagenome | isolation source: marine sediment core GS10_PC15, 103 cmbsf | place: Arctic Ocean: Southern Knipovich Ridge | collected 2010 | reverse complement strand
TGCGAGAATAATGGAGAAAAAACTCATTGATCAACTGATTCAAGTTGGGATAAGGACTTGGAATACTCATCAGTTAGAACAAGCACGTAAGTATAAAATAGCAATAAGTGAAATGAAAGACTTTGATATTAGGAATTTACCGGAATTAAAAAATGATGTATATATTTCTCTAGATATGGATGTTTTCGATCCTGCCTTTGCTCCGGGTGTTTCACATCATGAACCAGGTGGATTAACCTCCAGACAAGTGATCAGTGTGATTCAAAATATAAAATCTAGAATTATTGGAGCAGAGATAGTGGAATATAATCCCAAAAGAGATGTTCAAGGTATTACAGCAACTTTAGCCGCGAAAATAATGAAAGAGATACTATCACAAATGGTGATAAATAATAGTTCTACTTTATAAGGCACAACTATTAATTAAAGTAGAAAAGGGACACTAATTATAGTGTCCCTTTTATGCTTGCATTAAGGTTACGTTTTGGCATACAGAAGCCTGTAAGTGCTGATATTGTTGACTGTTAGTTGAGCTCATTAATCAAAGGTTGTAGGGGCGAATCCTTCCCCCCGCTACGAGGGAAAACCTCTGTTTCTCAATGATAAATGAGGACTATTTATTCTGTAGAGGTTTGAAATATTGTATATTCTAATGTCCACTAATAGTAGTGTCTAGCTGACTTTTCAAAATCTTTAATCCTTCAAGAAAACTGTCTTTTCCCAATCCGCATATTTGCTGTATGCAGACCGGTTTAATTACGGAAATTTTACGAAAATCCTCCCTGTTATGAATATCACTGAGATGCACCTCAACCGTTGGAATATGCACGGCTGCGATAGCATCCCTAATTGCGTATGAATAATGCGTAAATGCCCCCGGATTGATAATTATCCCGTCAGTTCCGTCTATCGCATCATGGAGTTTATCAATGATGGCTCCTTCATGGTTGGATTGAAAAAATCGCAATTTCATACCAACAGTTTCCGGTTGTTCGCGGAGCCAGCGCTGAATGTCCTCCAGCGTTTCGGAACCATAAATTTCCGGCTCCCGTTTTCCCAGTAAATTTAAATTTGGTCCACTGATTATAAGTATGTTCATTTTTTATTAACTTGATTGAGTGATAGGAGAATATCCTCGTTGGAGACTTGATCGGTTACCACCGCATTTCCGATTCCATCGAGTAGGATAAAATGTAATTTCCCGAATTGGTTTTTCTTATCGTGTCGGATAGCATCCAGGATTTCCTCCGGAACAAGCGTCGATAGTTCCGGTAATGACAGTCCCCTGATTATAGTCTCAATCAGTTTCCATTCTTTCACAGAAATCATCCCTTTCTGAAAAGATATCCAACTACCGCAGAGCATCCCGTAGGCAACTGCTTCACCATGTTTTAATTTATCATATCCATAATAGGTTTCGAGTGCGTGGCCAACGGTATGTCCGAAGTTCAAAATCCTTCGAAGACCAAATTCCCGTTCATCTTTCGACACTATCTCTGCTTTTATTTCGCAAGAACTTGCGATACCTTCAACTAAGCGCTTAGTATTGTTTATTTTTAAGGTGGATTCATAATCCTTGAGCGAAACAAAGAAATCCTTATTCCTGATCAAGCCATATTTCAACATTTCGGCAAATCCCGATATTCGTTCCCTTACCGGCAGACTATCGAGCAAGCCGGGGTCTATGACAACCGCTTGTGGTTGATAAATAGAACCAACCAGATTTTTCCCTTGTGGTAAATTTACACCGGATTTCCCGCCAATTGCCGAATCAACCATCGCTAACAATGTTGTGGGTACTTGGATATATTGTATTCCACGCATAAAAGTAGCTGCCACAAAACCGGTCACGTCGCCTATCACACCGCCGCCTAAAGCGATTAATACGGTACTTCTATCGCAGTGTAAATCCAGTAACTGCCGGTAGAGTATTTCAATCTGTGTAAGTGTTTTTGCCTGTTCTCCCAACGGTATAGTCAGTACTTCAGCGTTAAAACCTACTTTTATTAACAACTTTAGCAATGATTGACCATAAAGTTTATTAATATTGGGTTGAGTCACAATAATCCAGTGCTGCCCTTGGTTTTGCTTAATAAAGAGCTTGGAGAATTTTGTCAATAACCCGTGTTCTATATGAATTGGATAAGGATTTTCTTTTGTGTTAACCAGGATTGTTCGCATTATTAATTCTCATATGATTGATAATTGCCTGCGTTGCATCGTTGGAAGTCATAAAATCAGTATCAAGGATAAAATGAGCTACCTCATTATAAAACGATTCCCTTTCTATTAAAATGTTCTCTAATTGTGTTATAAGTGAGATACTCGCATTTAATAAAGGACGTTTTCCAACATCTTGAATACGATTTGCTAAAACTTGCGGGCTTGCCTTCAAATAGACTGTGTATCCTTTGGTTTTGAGGATCGAACGATTCTCCGATAGCAAAATCACGCCACCACCGGTAGAAATGATCTGATTGTTCCCGTTTACACTTTCACGAAGAATTTTAGATTCCAATTTCCGGAAATGAACTTCACCGTCATTATTAAAAATATCTACGATCATTTTAGATGTCTTGCCCTCGATTTCATCATCAATATCTATAAAATTAAGATTTGTTTGCTCTGCCAGTTTTTTACCGATCGTGGATTTCCAGCTTCCCATCATTCCAACAAGGAAAATCGACGTTTTAAAATTCACATACGGATTATTGCTTAATGACATCCTTCACCCTTTGTTTTAATTGATCAACCGTGTCGCCGCCGAAAGTTTCAAGCAAAGCATCAGCCAACACCAGACAAACCATCGCCTCTCCGACGATAGATGCTGCCGGTACAGCGCAAGAATCCGTTCTTTCTTTGTGTGCATCTTTCCTTTCCTTTGTTTGTATATCTACCGATTTTAGCGGCTTGATGAGCGTAGGAATTGGTTTCATCACAGCCCGAACAATTATGGGTTCGCCATTACTCATACCGCCTTCAATTCCGCCGGCATTATTAGAATAGCGAACATATTTATCATTCTCGAAACCAATTTCATCATGAACCTCACTGCCAAATTTTCCGGCATAAGTAAACCCCAATCCAATCTCTACACCCTTAATTGCATTGATTGACATAACTGCTTCGGCTAACCGGGCGTGCAGTTTGCGTTCCCAGTGTACATGCGTGCCTAATCCAAGTGGAACACCGGAAGCAACGACCTCAAATATCCCACCTACTGAATTGCCGGCTCGCTTGGCTTCTGTGATCGCCTGAATCATTTTTTTCTCAATGATAGAATTAAGGCAGCGCACTGGAGAGTTGTCGGCTTGCTGATTCATTTCCTGAACAGAAATGTCTTCTGATAGTGGATCAGTGTCTGTAACTTTGTGAATCTGGATTACTCGACTGCCAACTCCAGCACCAACCTCTTTCAGCAATGCGCGGGCAATAGTACCAATTGCAACCCGCATTGCAGTTTCGCGAGCCGAAGAACGCTCCAACACATTCCTAATATCAGAAAATCCATATTTCAGTGCTCCGGCAAGATCGGCATGGCCGGGACGCGGAACAGTTATTTCCTTTGGTAATTTAACCGGTTTTTCAATCGCCATCTCTTCCTGCCAATTTTTCCAATCTAAGTTCCGAATTGAAAGACCAATCGGAGAACCAAGCGTCTTACCGAAGCGTACTCCGCTGATAATCTCTGCCCGATCTTGTTCTATGTTCATTCGTTTACCGCGTCCAAAACCCATCTGACGGCGGGCAAGGTCGATAGCTATCAAATCTTCAGATAATTCCAATCCTGCCGGTATTCCTTCCAGAATACCAAGTAATCCTTTTCCATGCGATTCGCCGCTAGTTAGAAATTTTATTTTTTGCATCATAATTCAACTCGTATTTCTTTATAATAATTTTCAGAAATTCTTGTAATTCACTTGTCCGTACTTTCTCCGAAATCGATTTACCAAACCAGATATCCAATGACGCTAACGCTTGATAAATTAACATCGGCAAGCCCGATAAGGTTTTAGCATTGATTGATTGTCCAGCCCGATATAATTTTGTTCGGAAAGGTGAATAAACAATATCAATAATTGTGTGTGATGGTAATAAAAAATTCTCCGGTACCGGACAGTCATTTACATTCGGCATCATTCCAACTGATGTACAGTTGATGATCAATGTTTGGTTAAGTTCCTGTTTATCGATTTCACGCCATTCACCAATTTTAATTTTAACGTTTGAGAAAAATGATTCTGTGTGTCGTTTTAAATTTTCTGCCCGTTCTATTGTTCGATTTACAAGGATAATGTTTCCCACTCTATTCATCGCTAAAGTGTATAGAACACTGCGCGCTGCACCACCTGCACCTACAACAATACAGGTCACTCCATCAATCTGTATTTTCTCATTCTCCAGTGCTGTTTGAAAACCGATCCAATCGGTGTTGTGTCCGAATAATTTTCCGTTTTTCACCGATATACAATTCACGGCGCCAATAGTTTGAGCATGTTCACCAATCACATCCAAATATGGAATAATTGACTGTTTCAATGGGAGGGTAATATTTATTCCGTTTAATTGACTACTCCGTAACCGCTTAATAATCTTTGGGATTTGTTTCTTTGTACATTGAATTGTACTATAATTTGCATCAATTCCAAGTTGTTTGAACACATACTCGTGTAGTCGTGGACTCAAACTATGAGCAACAGGATTTCCAATGACAGCAAACCGTTTCATTGCAGCCGTGTTTTCACCTGTTTTAATATTTCTAAATTCAGGCATAGCGAAATACGAATATATTGTAATCCATTTTTTCCGAATACAGAACCCGGGGTAACAAAAATACGATGGCGCTCTAAAAGCCAATCACTAAACTCATCTCCATTTTGAAAGTCATTTGGTATTTGCGTCCAGACAAACAACCCGGCTTGGTCATTTAAGTAATTACATCCTAAAATATCCAGAATTTGATGTACAATTTTTTTCCGCTTTGCATATTCCGTATTCAATTTTTCTATCCAATCCTGAGAATTCTTAAGCGCAGTTATTGCCGCTTTCTGAACCGGTAGAAACTGGCCTGAATCCATATTGCTTTTTACTTGAAGAATCGCGCTGATATATTCAGCGCTGCCAATTACCACACCGATGCGCCAACCAGCCATATTGTGTGACTTACTCATGGAATTCAGCTCTAATGCAGTCTCCTTTGCTCCCGAGAGAGACATAATACTAAGCGGTTTTTCATTTAAAATAAAACTATACGGGTTATCGTGACAGATTAGAATATTATTTTTCGTACCGAAGTCAATCAATTGTTGAAATAATTTAATATTCCCTTTGGCTCCGGTCGGCATATGCGGATAATTGACCCACATGAGTTTCACTTGTTTCAGATTAGTCGTCATCAGATTATCAAAATTGGGCAACCAATCGTTTTGTTCAAGAAGATCATAATATATCGGCATGGCTCCAGCAAGTCGTGTAGCTGATGAGTATGTCATATACCCTGGATCGGGAATTAATACTTTATCTCCGGGATTCAGAAAAGCCAGTGAAATGTGTAATATTCCTTCTTTTGATCCGGCTAATGGTAAAATTTCTGAACCTGGATTTAGAGCGACACTAAAATATCGTTTATACCATTTTGCAAAAGCTTGCCTCAACTCAAGACTACCATTATAAGGTTGGTAGCCGTGAACAGTGTGGTTTCCTACAGAATTTTGCAAGGTCATAATTGTCGTCGGTGAGGGCGGTAGGTCAGGGTTGCCAATTCCTAAGTTGAGTACCGGAAGACCGTCCAGTTTAGAAAGCTCTCTTAATTTTTGTGAGAAATAATATTCTCCGACGTATTTCAATCGGTGCGCTTTACTGATCATTACTTAAGATACCTTTCTTAGAAACGAATAAAATTCAGGGAAGGATATATTCACGCAGTCCGGGTCATCCAATTTCACCGGTACATTTGCCGCCAATCCGGCGATTGTGAACGCCATGGCGATGCGGTGGTCACCAAATGTTTTGATCTTGGCACTTTTCAGTGTTGTTGGACCCGTGATAGCAAACCCGTCATCAAATTCGGTGATATCAGCGCCCATCCGTTTTAAATTTATACAGATTGCATTAATTCGGTCACATTCCTTTACGCGCAATTCAGCAGCGCCTCGTATTTCCGTTGTACCCTCAGCTTGGGTTGCCATGACAGCTAAAATCGGTATTTCATCAATCATGCCGGGTATATCGTCTTTTGTTATCGAAATTCCTTGCAATTGGCTGCCACGGATTCGCAGATTACCAGCGTGTTCACCATTATTTTCCCATCGGCTTAGACATTCGATATTCCCATACATTTGCTCTAGTACAACATAGAATCCGGTTCGGGTGGGATTGGCAGATACATTTTCCAGAATGAGATCGGAGTTTGGGATCAGCACCGCTGCTGCTGCAAAAAAAGCGGCTGTAGATGGATCGCCCGGAATAGTTATTTTAAAAGAATTCAATGGTTTTTGAAGTGGTAAAACTGTGACGGAATTATCTTTAGTCTGTATGTCCGCCCCTAATTCATTTAACATTAATTCGGTATGATTACGAGTTGGTCTGAGTTCGGTTACGGTTGTTTCGCCTTCAGCACCTAAACCGGATAGTAAAATTGCTGATTTAACTTGAGCGCTGGCAATTGGTGGTGTATAAGAAATACCGGTCAATCGTGTTGTGCGTAAAGTCAAAGGAAGATGTTGATTAGAATTATCAATTTCAGCGCCCATTTTTTCAAGTGGATGTATGATACGCTGCATCGGACGTCTTGAAAGTGACTCATCACCGACAAATCGTGCACTCACTTTTTGGCCAGCAAGCAAACCAATCAGCAATCGAGCCGTGGTTCCGGAATTACCACAATCTAAATTCGTTTTAGGATTGCGTAATTTTCCGCCCGTTATGGAAACAGTTTTATCGGTTCGTTTTGAATTAATACCACACAAAGTAAGGCAATTTCGGGTTGATTCAACATCCGCTCCGGTTGAAATATTTTCAATTTGACAATTACTATTCGTTAACGCTGCTAAAATCAATGCGCGATGAGAAATCGATTTATCTCCCGGGAATTTTAATTTGCCTTTAAGCATCATTCATGCCGTTTTTCCTGTGCCAATCGTTTTTCCAATAGAATTACAAACGCCTTTAGAGATTTCCATAAGCTTCGAAAATTCCTCAGGATGCAATGCCTGTGGTCCATCGCATAGCGCCTCTTCAGGGCGATCGTGAACGTCAACTATCAGTCCATCGGCACCGGCGCCCAAACCTGCCAGAGCATGTGGAATTACGCTATAGTGCCGGCCACTGGAATGGCTGGGATCTACGATAATGGGCAAATGGCAAACCTGTTTCCAAGCCGGAATTATGCTGATGTCCAACGTGTTCCTGGCATGATTTGAAAAGGTGCGAACACCACGCTCACAAACGACAACATTACGACAGCCATTGACCATAAGATATTCAGCTGACATCAATGTTTCATTTAGGGTTGCGCTCATCCCGCGTTTCATCAGAACGGGTTTCCCCACTTTTCCGACTTCGCGCAGCAAAGCAAAATTTTGCATATTACGTGTACCGATCTGAAGCATGTCAGCGAATTGAGCAACTAGCGAAACCGTCTCCGTATCAAGTACTTCGGTCACAAACGGTAATCCGGTTTTTTCGCGTGCTTTAGCCAAAATCACTAATCCCTCTTCGCCAAGGCCTTGAAATGAATAGGGAGAAGTACGCGGTTTATATGCACCGCCTCGCAGCATTTGCGCTCCCCGTTTTTCCACTGCTATCGCAATGCGAATCGTCTGCTCTTCATTTTCTACGGCACAAGGTCCCGCGATCATCACGACATTCCCATCACCAAATTTTACTTCTCCCACTTGCACAATTGTATTTTCCAGATGCGTTTCCCGACTAGCAAGTTTATAAGGTTTAGAGATTGGAATTACTTCCAGTACTCCGCGCAGACTTTCCAGATACATCCGATCTTCAGTTCCTTGGTTTCCCAAAACACTAACGGTTATGCGTTCGTGCCCCTCAATAAGGTGTGGTTCATAACCCAATTCCACAATTTTCTCCTTCACACGCTGAATGGAGGATTCAGAAGCTGTTTTTTCCATAATTACTAACATCTTATTCTCTCCTAGATATCTTCCCTCGTATTTCAGTGATGGATTTTTCCAATAATTTAATCATCTCTGAAGTATATGGATTATAGTTTTGCAGGTCCATAAATAATTCCCAACTATCATTACAAGTTTGATCTATTACCGCTAACAAATCTGAAAATCCTACCGTATCAATTTCAGTTTGTTCGATCCCGGCGACGCGTAATACGCGACCGATAAAGTGGGTAATTCCTTGTGTACGTGCAGCAATCCGGTCATGCTGTTCGGGTGTGATATAGATCACTTCTATAGCTTTTGATGAAAAATAAGTTGTCCAGAATTCAAATTGACTATAGGTATCACGAGTATTGTGCATCATTATCTTCAGTGAATCCTGATGCTCGATGGAGTCCGGCCCGAATAACGGATGTGTCCCGATGATACCAACTGTCAACGGTAGAATTTCTTGCATTACATTAACCGAGTAGACTTTAACTGAACATACGTCAATAATAGTACAGGATTCCGGTAATCTTGGAGCTATGTCAATCACTAATTTTTTAAATAAATGGATTGGTACAGCTAAAAATATTGTCTTTTCTTTCAGAACATTATTTAAATTGGTTAATTCCACACCAAATTGAGGCTCAACATCGGCTGGGTCATAGGCGACTACTTTAAAATCATCAGATAATATTTTACCCAGAACGCGTCCAAAGCGTCCGAATCCAATTATCCCAACACTATCTATGGATTGATTGCGATTTACCAATTCATCACTCATTGCCTTTACTCCACTGTTTAACTCCGATAAACAAAGTAAGGTTATTTTTTAAATCATGGATATCTTCCTTTAGAACTACTAATCCGTAGAGGTCTGCGCAGGACTTTGGAGCGACAACAGCAGCGGTTTTCGGCAGCTTACCGGCTTTTAATCGTCGAGCTGATTCCGCAGTGTCGTCTTCTTCAATTAGCGGGCGTGTCCAAAAATGCTCTGCTAAGTAATCCCGGCATTGTCGTAGCGCTTGCTGGTGTGAATGGATCTCAGTAATATCCCCCAGAAAAACACCGCGGCGCGCTAACAGACATTGTGAAATTTCCACATAAAACATTTCGACAATTTCGCAGCGATGGTGTGATAATGCTTCGACACTTTCAATCACAACCCCACCCTGAGCATTTTCCATAGCGAAAACACCGTAATCCATTACGCCATTTTCCACTGCTTCAATTACCTTTTCAGAAGTAATTAGGTATTCCATTTTCACCTTCTTTAAGCCGTGATTTTTAACAAATAATTCCGCTGCTTGTTCAGAAAAGCTGCCTTTGCCTCCCTGAATTCCAATTTCTGTCATTAATATTTCCTATTCATTTTATAAAAAGAAAACCCCGAATCAATCGGGGTTGGTTTCTATCGCCTTATTTACAAATATCCTTAAGGTCGATGTTCCAACCCTCCGCAGATATAATAAAAGCTATAGAATGTCTTATTCATTTGAAGAAAGTTAATATAATGATTTAAGTGAGTGCAAGAAATATTATTCCCCCTGCTGGTTTTCTTTCGCCACTTTTAAAATAGTATTAAATATAAAATCGATTTGATCCGACGTTAAGGATTCACCGGCTCTTTGATATAATCTGTCCAGAATTTCCCTTTCCCGTATGTTATCACCAATCGGAATACCAAGTTGCCGTTTTAATTTTCCAATCTTTTGAACATTATATAATCGTTTAGAAAGGAGATTAATTATTTTATTATCAATCTCATCTATTTTCTTCCGGTATTTAAATATTTTATCTGACATATATTACTCTACAATTAATTTGTATTTTGTTTACTAGAAAATAGGTTATTATAAGACATGAAGCAAAGACAATGGTTTCTGATACAAAAAAATTCGGTATTTAAGCAGACCTACTATATTGATATATTTTTGGATTCAGCAGCAAACCTAAAAGAAATACAAGTAATGAAAAGCAATCAAATGAAGATATTCAGTTATTTATAGTGCAATCATTGACAGGACAATTACCAGCTTCTTCAACGGTTTTGGTTATCATCGTTTTAGCGATTAATTTTATATTGCGCCCTGCAGTTAAACGACGACTTTCTAAATGAAATGAGTGTCTTTCTATTCCTTTAAGCGCATCAAAAGCTTTACCAATGTCCTATCGTCATCTCACTCATAAATACCCATTTTTGATGGATAATCCGTTGATAGAAAAAGATACTTGCTTGGTATTTTTCCCGTTATTACAAATTATTAATGTATAAAAAATTATTAATAGTAATTTTAGAGATTTCATATTTATTTTTTATATTTAAAAAATTTAATTAATAGAATTAAATCTTTCTCTTAATTAAATTTCTTTTTTCTTTAATCGAAATACCGGCATATACAAATTAAATATTATACCGGTATCTCAATATATATTAAGTAATTTTTGTTTACTTAATCATTTCCAGGTTATCCATATTCTTTTTCAACTCAATATCTGACAATGGATGATCTTTTAATTTACCTGCAAGGTAATCTGAGTAGGCAGACATATCAAAGAATCCATGCCCGGAAAAATTAAAGAGTATTGTCTTTTCTTTTCCCTCCTCACGCGCTTGAATTGCTTGTACGATAGCACCGTGGATTGCGTGGCTAGTCTCCGGTGCAGGAATGATTCCTTCTGTTCGAATAAACTGCATAGCCGATTTAAAAACATCATTTTGCACATAAGCTTCTGCTCTTATCAAGCCCTCTTTAATCAACTGACATAGCTGAGGAGCGCTACCGTGA
>SDBT01018607.1_pt1 | contig 10912 bp, 9 predicted proteins | sample 2277101 | NCBI WGS metagenome assembly SDBT01 (sample SAMN10404973, study PRJNA504765) | marine sediment metagenome | isolation source: marine sediment core GS10_PC15, 103 cmbsf | place: Arctic Ocean: Southern Knipovich Ridge | collected 2010 | reverse complement strand
ATTTGGAATAATAGATCTTATAGATTTAGACAATATAAAATTGGATGAATTTAATTATGGAAAAGTCAGCAAGAAAGCTGGCAAGGCATCATTGGAATATATTTATCGTGGAATTGATTTGGCCATGGAAGGGCTGGTAGATGCAGTTGTCACAGGTCCAATTCATAAAGAGGCCATTAATGCAGCCGGTTCATGTTTTGCAGGACATACCGAAATGTTTGCAACTCGTACCAAAACAAAAAATTATACCATGATGTTGGTAGATGAAAATTTAAGAGTCATTCACGTTTCAACACATGTTTCCTTACGCCAGGCTTGTGATTTAGTAAAAAAAGAACGGGTCTTAGAAGTGATTCGTCTGGCAGATAAAGCATTAAAAGATTTAGGAATCAAGCATCCAAAAATTGGGGTGGCAGGATTAAACCCTCATGCCGGAGAAGGGGGACTTTTCGGTAATGAAGAAATTGAGGAGATTATTCCAGCGATTGAACAAGCGAAAAAAGAAAATATAACCGTTGATGGACCGGTTCCTCCGGATACAATTTTTTCCAAGGTAATTGGTGGTCAGTATGATATTGCGGTAGCCATGTATCATGATCAAGGACATATACCCATGAAGGTTACCGGGTTTAAGTATAATAAATCAACCAATAAATGGTCAAACATATCCGGTGTTAATGTGACGGTCGGTTTACCGATAATTAGAACTTCAGTGGATCATGGTGTTGCATTTGGAAAAGCGGGTGAGGGTAGAGCCAACGAAGAGAGCATGGTAGAAGCCATTAAGATGGCTATAGATTTTACTAAATAAATACACAGAACAATACTACTTAGGGAGGTTCATTATAATGGAGGGTTTTATATTCCGAATGCCTCGTAAAATTGAGATTGGTTTTTCTAAAAGTAGAGACCTATCTAAAATAATTAAAGAAATGAAGCTTAACAAGGTATTAATAGTTGTTGATTACAATTTAGAAAAGATGGGGATAGTTGATTATATATTTAGTAACTTAAAAAAGGTGAATATCTTTTTTACAGTATTTAATAATATAAAAAATGAGCCGACAATAGCTGAAATAGATCAAGCTATTAATGATCTAAATGTAGTTTCTAATTTTGATGGAGTTGTTGGGATTGGCGGAGGAAGCACAATTGACGTAGCTAAGTTATTAGCTGTTTCAGGAAGCATTAAGGGCTCAATAAAGGATTACCTAGGAACAAATTTATTTAATGAAAGTGGTGTGCCTACAATTATGGTTCCTACTACTTCAGGTACTGGAGCAGAAGTTACTCCTAATGCTATTGTTAAGGATTCAGCAGAGGGATGGAAAAAAGGGGTAGTAAGCTCTTTTTTAATTCCAGATAGGGTGATTCTTGATCCAGAACTTACATTTTCAGTTCCACCAAAGATTACTGCTGAGACGGGGATAGATGCCTTTACTCATGCGATTGAATGTTTTATTTGCAAAAAATCAAATCCAATGAGTGATTTATTTGCCCTAGATTCTATGAGGTTAATCAATAAATATCTTCGGAGAGCAGTTAAAAACGGAGGTGACAAAGAAGCAAGGTATTATATGGCACTCGGAAGCCTTTATGGAGGGATAGCTATAACAAATTCCGGGACAGGAGGAGTACATGCTCTGGCTTATCCCCTTGGTGGAAAGTATAATATCAGCCATGGGTTATCCAATTCAATCCTACTAGCCGAAGTGATGGAATTTAATGCGAAAGCAGTTCCAGAAAAGTTCATTAAAGTTGCTGATATAATGGAAATTAAAACTACTAATTTTCCCAAAGAAAAAGTCGTAAAATCTGTTGTGGATGAAATAAGGAAATTAGTTAACGATGTTGGTATTACCATTGAAGGATTTAAAGTTTCTGAAGAGCTATTGGATAATCTTGCAACGATGGTTATATCAGAGCAACAACGTCTTCTTAAAAATAACCCACGACCTATTTCATATGAAGATGCTCGACAAATATATAAAAATGTACTTTAAACTAGGGAAATATAAAATTTAGTAATAATTTGTATTTTTAAGAACGTAAAAAAATATTCATATCTTGAAGAGAAAAGACCTGGGCATTATATAGGTTATTATTATGCAGGTCAAGAAAGGAGAAAGAAATGTTTAAGCTGAAAGGTGTGTTGACTGCTTTAATTACTCCTATGCACAGCGATGAATCGGTAAATGTTGAGGAATTGAGTCAACAGGTAGAACGACAGATTGGCGCTGGGGTGCACGGCTTATTTTGTCTTGGTACGAATGGTGAATTTTACTCTCTTACCCGTGAAGAGAAACTGATGATAACTGAAGTTGTTGTAAAACAGACTGCTGGTCGCCTTCCCGTCATAGCGGGAGTGGGGTGTATCGCCACGAGGGAAACTATCGATTTAGCTAAAGAGATAGCGAAAATGGGAGTAGAAGCCCTAACTGTAATTGTGCCTTACTATGTCGGACTTTCACAGGAGCAGATTTATAGACATTATAAAAAAGTGGCCGAAGCGGTTGATGTACCTGTAATAATCTACAATATTCCGATGCGTACGGGAAACAATATTGAACCCGAGACCGTACAACGCCTTTCCCAGATTACGAACATAGTTGGTATCAAAGACAGTTGCGGAAAGATAGAAAACATCAAACGGCTCATAAAAATTACAGGTGATGATTTTGCAGTGTTGGTTGGGACTGATTCACTAATCCTTCAAACACTAATAGAAGGTGGAAATGGAGCGATTTCCGGCTGTGCCAACCTGTTTCCAGAGCTAATGGCGGGTATCTACGATTCTTGGAAGGCTGGGGAGATGGAAAAGGCGAGACAGCTGCAGAAAAAAATTGCCCCGTTTCGTGTGATATTAAAAATGGGAAATCCTAACTCGATTGTGAAAAGGGGTATGAAGCTTATGGGGCAGCCAGTTGGACCTGTTCGTGAGCCGGCTAATTTTGAGGAATCTGAAATCGATAAGGCTCTTATTACCGTCTTGGCTGAGTACTCATAGATTATCCTAAAAAAATTGTGAGATCACGAACGTTTGCAAATTAGATGATAGTTTAAAAAATATACTTTGATTTTCTCAACTTATATTAAATATTGAAAGTAAATGAGGAAGTCATAAATGTTTTAAAAGTAAAAAAACAGGAAGGAGAGAGAAAATGTTTTTGAGGGAAAAAATAGCTATTATAACTGGTGCCAGTAGGGGAATTGGAAAGGCAATAGCACTTTCATTTGCCGAAAACGGCGCAAATCTTATTATAAATGATATCAACGAAGAAACAATAAAAATTGCTGCGGATGAAATAAGCAAATCCACAGGAAGAATTTGCATACCTGTACAAGGAGATATTTCAGATCCCAGAACTGCAGCTGCATTGACTGAAGCAGCGCTGAAAATCAGCGGTCGGATTGACATATTGGTAAATAATGCGGGATCTATAACAAGGGCTTCAACAGAGGATATGACTATAGAAGATTGGAACAGAGTTATCAACGTGAACCTTAACGGAGCACTTTTTACCTGCAAAGCTGTTATTCCGCATATGAAAACTCGGAAAGAAGGCAAAATAGTTAATATAAGTTCTGGAGCTGGAAAAAAGCCTCATCCAAATGCTGCTCCAAGTTATGGAGTTTCAAAAGCCGGTCTTATTGCATTGACAAAGCACCTGGCTCTTGAGCTTGCAGGATTCAATATTCGCGTAAATGCTGTATGTCCGGGACCGATAAAAACTGAAATGTCTGACGAATGGAGTGATGAGTATAGAAATAAAGTAATTTCAACAATACCTATTGGAAGGATGGGTTCTCCAGGTGATGTTGCTAATGTAGTATTATTTCTTTCGTCAAAATTATCAAATTTCATTACCGGTGAATCTATTAACGTTAATGGTGGAACATTGATGGATTAAGTATGCAATGTATTATTCTGAGTGTACGAGGAGGAGTTAATGAAAATCAATAAGAAGAGGTTTGACATTATTATCAGCCTATTGATACTTATTGCTGCATTGTATTTCTTTGTCAGCGAAGAACTTGTAGTAAAGATTCCGTTTGCGATGGAGCGGAACGTACCTGAAATTGCTAAATCTTATATTTATATCCGTTTTATTACACTTGGCATCATTTTTTTGTCTGGAGCTATTCTAATAACAAAAGTAGTAACCTTTCAAAAAAACAAGTCTACAGATACAGTTAGCATATTCAACAAGGAAGTTTCAGTAACAATTATTGCTCTCACTTGCTATCTGCTGTTTATGAAATATATAGGTTTCTATGCCGCCAGTTTTGCTCTCATAGTTATTCTGCTTTCTGTATACAGGCTCAAAGAGAAGGGGCACAAACCCGGCAAAGATATGATGACAGTCAAAACAATTGCATTCAGTGTTTTATTTGCAACTATCCTACTGATTGTTTTACATATACTGTTTACAATTATTCTCAAGGTGGTTATTCCCGAAGGGATGATTTAAGAAATTAAATAATTTTATAGGCTTTCAGAAAACTCGCTCTTTTAAAATTAAATATTAGGAAGAAAAAATCCTACAAAGTGAATCTTATCTTTATTACCTGTCTTAGCAGTAGTCAAGGCAACCAGAAGAACAGTAATATAGGCATAGTACAATGATTAGAAACATCCTAAAGTCCTCTGACACTCGGTTTCTGCATACAATTGCCAAGTAACCTGCTGGAAATGCGATTTTCAATATCTCCTAAGATGGTAGAAAAATTCTCATATATAAGGTAAACGGAAGGGATGAAAACCAAAGAATAAGACTATAATTAGGATTGTCCTTTAGTTCTCTTACCAGATCAGAAAGATAAGATACATTTTTAATATCTATACGAGGCCATAAAATAGCTTCATGGGGATAGGTGGTCTGCTGATAGTACGATACAATGTTTTTAATAGCTGATGTACCAAGAAAAGAGAAAAGAATCTCGTATTTTTCTAAAAATCTTAAGTTAAAAATAATTTCAGCTTTAAATAAAAGTTTCTGATTTGCCTTAAATTTGTTCATAGCCTTATCCCTTACTTTTCTAAAAAGTTGCGAAAACTAAAAAAGAATATTCTCAAAATATTATAGGGTAGAAAAAAATGGAGGTGTAAAATGAAAAAATAGTATTTTAGTAATATGTTTAAAAGGAGATGATAGTTTGGAAAATATAATTTGTTTTTTTCAATTTACGTTAAATTTTAAAATTAAATGAGGAGGTTACAAATGATTTTTAGAAGTAAAAAAACTAAGTCAATTAAAAATTCATCAAAATTTTCAGTATTGTTAATAGGTTTGCTGGCGTTGGCAATGTTTGTGTCGGTTACAGCTGTATATGCAGCTGGACAAACTGAGGAAGCTGTCGATTACAGTAAATATCCGGAAAAGCCCATACGAATAATTATCCCATACAATCCCGGAGGCGGGACAGACATGCTTACAAGAGGCATACAAAAGTTTGTCGATCTGCCTTTTGCTCTTATCAATATTGTTGGTGCTTCCGGTCTAATTGGTGCCGAAGAAGCCACGAGAGCCAAGCCGGACGGATATACGATCCTGGGGCATAATCCGCATAACTTTATAGGTAATAAGGCAGTTAATGTAACAGAGCATTATTTTTGGCGGGAGCTCGAGACTATCTGCTGGATCGTGGAAGCAAAGACACTTATTGCGACTAGCGCTAAAACGGGATGGAAGACATTCGAGGAAATGGCTGATTATGCGCGAAAAAATCCGGGAAAAGTCAAGATGGGAATGATAGGAACAGGAATACATCTTGCCAACGCACTGCGAATGATAGAGGAGATGGAAGCAGATATCGTGACTGTTCCATACGATGGAGGGGCTGCTGAAAAAGCCGCTCTCCTTGGTGGGCATATTGATCTAGTTCTTCCTAGCAATGAGGCTGATATTAAACCTCTTGTTGATTCGGGCGATGCTATTGTTCTTGCAATTGTAAGCGACAGCAGATCAGAGTTTTTTCCCGATGTTCCAACTTTGAAGGAGATGGGCTATACCGGAGGCGCTTTTTCTGCAAGAGGATATTATGCTCCCCTGGGGACACCAGAGCCTATTCTCACATTTTTAAGGCAGAAATTTAAGGAAGTCAGTCAGAACGAGGATTTTATCAAGTACGCTTATGATCAGGGAATGGTTGTTTCTTTTACTGATCATATAGAAGCAAACAGGATTTCGGAAGAGAAGTATAAGCAATGGCAGAAAATCGTTGATGAGACCGGGATAAAAGAATACTAATCGAGTCTTCCAGTATATGTAATTATACAGCAGGGGTTTTGTTAACCCCTGCTGTAATTAAAAAAAGAAATGAGGAAAAAATATGAACATGTTTATGGAGGGCTTAAGTTACTTTACAGGAAATCCTACAACTCTAATCCTGTTATGTTTCGGAGTCTTTTTTGGACTTATTTTTGGATGTATACCAGGTCTGACTGCGACGCTTGGTGTTATACTTATGACGCCATTTACATTTTTAATGGGACCGGAGCAGGGATTATCAATGCTTATAGGAATATATGTAGGAGGGATAAGCGGCGGACTTATAACTGCTATATTAATCAATATTCCCGGAACCCCTTCTTCTCTCGTTACCTGCTGGGATGGATATCCGCTGGCGCAGCAGGGCTATGCCGGAGCAGCTCTTTCTCTTGCCGTTTTTTCTTCGCTTGTCGGAGGTCTGTTCTCTGCCTTTGCGCTGATGTTAATTGCGCCTCAGCTCGCCAAGGTTGCATTGATGTTCGGCAGCTGGGAGTATTTTACCTTGATACTTCTTGGGTTAAGCGTTGTTACTATGCTAACTGCCAGTGACCCGGCAAAAGGTTTGTTAGCAGCCTTTTTAGGCCTGCTGTTTGGTGCAGTCGGTATGGATAAGATAACAGGAATTAAACGTTTAACGTTCGGTTTCTGGCAGATTGAAGGCGGTCTTGCGATTATTCCAATCCTAATGGGATTTTTTGCTATCAGAGAAATACTGCTTCAAGTGGAACAATTCGGTGGGAGAAAACTCCAGTTCCTGTCTACAAAAGAGAAAAAACGCCCCATACTGCCTCCTAAATGGACATTGAAAGGAGGATTAATGCCTGCGATCATAGGTTGTACTATAGGTACCGTAATTGGAATGCTTCCCGGAGTAGGTCAGTCAACTGCAGCAGTAATGTCTTACAATCAGGCAAAGGCTTTTTCAAAAACACCTGAAAAATTCGGAAAAGGATCAACACAGGGTATCATTGCTTCCGAAACGTCTAATAATGCTGTCAATGGTGGAGCTTTAATTCCGTTAGTCACCCTCGGAATCCCCGGAGATATGGTGACAGCAGTATTGATAGGCGGTCTTATGATTCACGGGCTTCAGCCGGGACCTCTGCTTTTCAGAACAAACCCCGGCCTGATTGGCGCCATAATTATCGCTTACTTCCTCGCAAACATTTTCATGTATATAATGGAAATGGGTCTTTTAGGCGTATTTATCAAGATAGCCCAGATCCCTCTATCCTATCTTTTCACAGGAATTCTTATGACATGCATTCTTGGAGTGTTTGCCGCAAGCAACCGCTATTTTGATGTGCTAATATTATTTGTTTTCGGTATTGTCGGTTACGTACTTGATAAAGGTGGTTTTTCTTTTCCCCCGATTGTACTGGGGTATTTTCTTGGTCCGCTTCTTGAATCATCATTTAGAATATCAATGATATCTTCCCGCGGCAATTTTTCTGAATTATTTAGTCGGCCTATGGCATTGTTTTTCTTTACGGCTGCGATAGCTATGTTAGTTGGGCCGTTTGCCAGCCGCATGATCTCAAATACTGTAAAGTTAAGGCAGACTAAAAAGTTCTCTAAAAAATAGGAAAACAAGTACTGTGGAAAAACTGCTCTCGGACATGAGCTTTGCGAAGAGGCTATGATTTATCTAAAGAAGAAAGATGACAGGATTGTTGTTTTCGGAGATGGAATAGTGGATGTGCTTCTGTCCGGACTTGTATATGCAGATGGTGTAATTATCCGTATCAGATATCTTGACCGGGAAACTATCGGAAAATGCAAAAAGACTTAAGATTTCAGGAAGGCCTGGAGCCGGATATGGTAGCACCAATGTTTAGGTGATAATTCAACAAGGAATACCAATCGTTTATGCTTTGGGAGCAAATACCCGCGATGTGGCTGAACACACGATTAGTCTTATATCTAGTGTAGATAAGAACGTCACTCTAATGGATGTAGAAACCAGAAAAGCAAATTACGGAATTTGGCTGAAGCACAAATCTATTGAACTTTAAAGAAAAATATCTCGTTGTTGATTTTTGTGCTATCGGGTGTACAGTTACTGAAATGGCTTCAGCTCTTGGTCTGAAAGTAGTTGTCTTTGATCCATACGCTAATGAGAAATAAATTAGGAAATATGGATTCAAATACCTTAATGAGCTTTTAATATTCCTGCCGTAGTTGGATATCTTAACACTACACTATCCACTTAAAGAAGAAGCCATAACCTTATCGGTAAAAAAGAAATACAGAAACTAAAAAAATATAATTATCATAAACTGTCCCTGCGGTGAAATTGCTGATAAAAAGGTTCTGTCAGAAGTATTAATAGAAGGAAGAATTTTCGGTGCAGGTATCGATGTTTTTGAAGAAGAACCGGTGGTCAATTCCGGTAACCAGTTATTGAAAGCAAAAAACCTTATAGTTTCTCCACATACTGCAGGCATGACAAATAAAACTTTGAGAGCTTTATAGAGAAACTGTGTCGAAGGGATGTATGCTGTACTAGAAGGTAGGAAATGGTCGGATACGGTTAAACCCGAAGTTTATAAATAATTTATTATCAGCCCGATAGAGAATGGATCTATAATGTGTGTCGCCCATTAAATGTTGCTGAAACAATATAGCCTTCCCGGTTTGTTTTAAAAAATGGGAATCCAATGGAGTCTTCACATTTGACATACAAACAAGCAAACAGAAGAAATTAAGCTGTTGCAGTCACATCACAAAGATCCACCGTTATTCCTGTTGATAAAAACGGTAAACCTTTAGACAATGCCATATTGTGGCAGGATAAAAGGGCAATCGAAGAAACGCAACATTTAATTAATGAATATGGCACGGAGAAAATATATAATATTACAGGGTTAAGAGTTGACCCTTATTTTACTTTACCAAAATTATTGTGGCTAAAAAAGAATAAACCGGAAATCTATAATCATTCCTTCATTTTTCTTCCGGTACAGGATTTTATTATTCATTTTTTAACAGGAGAATTTAAAACTGATTGGACACAAGCTTCCAGAACCATGCTTTTTAATATTGACGAATTAAGGTGGGATAAAGATCTGATAAAAAACGTTGGGATAGATTTTAACAAGTTACCAGAAGCTGTTCCACCTGGTTCAATTATTGGATTAGTCAATCACGTTGCTTCCGTTGAACTTGGTTTACCAAAAGGAATACCGGTTATTACCGCAGGGGGAGATCAACAGTGTGCTGCCATAGGCTTAGGTGTGATAAAGACCGGGATAGTGGAAGTCAATACAGGAACGGGTTCTTTTGTTTTAGCCAATAGCCATAAACCGGTTAAAGATATTAATCAACGTTTAATTTGTAGTGCATCTTCTATAGCTGGCTGGGTGCTGGAAGCCGGTATTTTTACCACAGGTTCAATTTATCGTTGGTTTAGAGATAATTTCGGAGAAATTGAGATGGAAACCCAAGGAGAATCAGGGATTGATGCATATAAAATAATGGATTCTGAAGCGGAAAGAGAACCAGTAGGAGCAAATGGTTTGCTGTTATTACCGCATTTTGCTGCATCTGCATCTCCCTATTGGGACCCGGAAGCAAGGGGAATACTTTTTGGATTATCATTAGACCATAAACGTTCTTCAATCGTTAGGGCAATATTAGAAGGAATTGCATTTGAAATACAGAAAAATATTAGTATTATGGAAAGTTATAATGACGAAATTAAAGAAGTTAGAATTAGTGGCGGCATTACAAAGTCAGAATTATTTAATTAAATACAAGCTGATATCTATGGTAAAATTGTAGTAAAAACTGAATGTAATGAAGCTTCTGCCCTTGGAGCAGCCGTGGTAGCTGCAACTACTACAGGTCTATATAATAATATAAATTCAGCGGTAGATAATATGGTTAATCTTAACAACTTAAGTAGAAAAGAACCAAATATAGAAAATTATACAGCATATAAGGAGTTAAGCAAGATACATGATTCATTATATTGGTCTTTAGAAAAGGCAGGCATTTATAGTAAAATGAATAAAATAATGAAGTTATTGTAGTAAATAAATTAAAAATGCTCTGAAACCGAAAACTCTATTTTTTCAGGTAGAGAATTACATAAAAGAAGAGAAAAGGATCATAATGGAAAAAATTTCTATGCAATTAGAAAAAGAGTCAGTCGAAATAAATCTTCCAGACAATACAGAAATTTTATCCACTAAGCAACCTAAACCACTTAGCAATCCAGCTTTTTTTATTCAAAAGGCATTGGAGTTTCCTATAGGCAGCCCAAGTTTGGACAAAATTATTGAGCAAAAACTAAAGAAAAACCCACAAGCAAAAGCAGTAATAGTAATTTCGGATAATACTCGCCCTGTCCCTTATAATGGTAAAGCAGGAATATTATGGCCAATCATTGAAAAACTTTTAACTAAAAATATTTCTAATGACCGTATTCTTATTTTAGTAGCCACCGGTACTCATCGACCATTATCCGAAAAAGAATTAAGAGAGATGCTGGACCCTCGGGTATTTGATTATAAAATTCCCATAAAAAACCATAATTGTCGAGACAAAAATAATTTAGTATATTTAGACAAAACTAGTCGTGGCAGTTCAGTATATATTAATCGTGATTATATAGAAGCAGATATTAAAATACTTAC